>Ga0302157_10000339_pt1 | contig 61978 bp, 46 predicted proteins | sample I_Bog_N3_3_FD_193502 | JGI IMG/M metagenome (GOLD analysis project Ga0302157, IMG submission 193502) | Peat permafrost microbial communities from Stordalen Mire near Abisko, Sweden - I_Bog_N3_3 | ecosystem: Environmental > Terrestrial > Soil > Wetlands > Peat | place: Sweden: Abisko, Stordalen... | reverse complement strand
TAGTCACGGGCTCGAATTCAACGAAGCGTGGGAAGTCACCAAAAAGACCATCGGCTATACCAATCACACGCTGCTGCCCGAAGCGCTCGAATCCTGGCAATTGCCGCTGTTCGAACGTTTGCTGCCGCGACACATGCAGATCATCTATGCGATCAACAGCCGCGTCCTGCGCGAAGCGCGCCGCGCCGGCCTGAGCGATCAGCAGATTTCCGCGATCAGCCTGATCGACGAACATGGCGATCGCCGCGTGCGCATGGCCAATCTCGCCTTTGTCGGCGCACACAGCGTCAACGGCGTCGCCGCTTTGCACACCGAACTGATGAAATCGACGGTTTTCGCCGATCTTCACGCGCTCTATCCGACGCGGATCAACAACAAGACCAACGGCGTCACGCCGCGCCGCTGGCTGCTTCAGTGCAACCCTGGTCTGGTTACCGTGATCAAGGACGCGATCGGCGACGCTTTCCTCGATGATGTGGAAAAGCTGGCCGATCTCAATGCGCTGGCGAACGACCCTGCGCTGGGCGAGCGCATTGCCGAAGTCAAGCGGTCGAACAAGGTCGCGCTTGCCGCGCATCTCAAGCAATTGACCGGGGTGCGGCTCGATCCCGACGCGCTGTTCGACGTCCACATCAAGCGTATCCACGAATACAAGCGCCAGTTGCTCAATCTGATCGAGACGGTCGCGCTCTATGACCAGATCCGCAGCCATCCCGAACGCGACTGGGTGCCCCGCGTCAAGATCTTTGGCGGCAAGGCGGCGCCGAGCTATCACAACGCCAAATTGATCATCAAGCTGGCCAACGACATCGCCCGCCGGGTCAATTCCGACCCCTCGGTCGGCGGCTTGCTCAAAGTCGTGTTCGTGCCCAATTACAACGTTTCGCTGGCCGAACGGCTGATCCCCGCAGCCGACTTGTCGGAACAGATTTCGACCGCCGGAATGGAAGCTTCGGGCACCGGCAACATGAAATTCGCGCTCAACGGCGCATTGACCATCGGCACGCTCGACGGCGCCAATATCGAGATCAAGGATCATGTCGGCGATGACAACATCGTGATCTTTGGCCTGACCGCGGAGCAGGTCGCCGAAAAGCGGGCCAACGGATACAACCCGCGCGCGGTGATCGACGGTTCGCGCGAATTGCGTCAGGCCGTCTCGGCGATTGCCAGCGGCGTGTTCAGCCCCGACGAGCCCGACCGCTATGCCTCACTGATGGGCGGGCTCTACGACAGCGACTGGTTCATGGTCGCCGCCGATTTCGATTCCTATCATGCCGCGCAGCGCTCGATCGACGCCCGCTGGGAAGACCAGACGGCCTGGCGCGCCAGCGCGATCCGCAACATTGCCAATGTCGGATGGTTTTCATCCGATCGTACCATTCGCGAATACGCCACCGACATCTGGGGCGTCTGATACCCGTCCGCCCGCGCGGACAGGGAGAGGAAACAAGACCATGAAGCCGCCGGCCACCGCCATCGAAGCCTTGCTCGAAGGCACGCACGCCGATCCCTTTTCGCTCCTGGGGATTCACGAAGGGCCCGGCGGAAGCTTTGCCCGCGCCGTCCTGCCCGGCGCGGCCGAGGCCGAGGCGCAAAGCCTGTCGGGCGACGTGTTGGGCACGCTTGCGCGGGTCGATGCACGCGGCCTGTTCGAAGGGGCGGTTGCAGGCGGGCGCCAGCCGGTGCGCTATCGCTGTCGCAACGGCATTCATGAATGGTGGGTCACCGATCCCTATTCGTTTGGCCCGGTGCTGGGGCCGACCGACGATTTCCTGATCGGCGAAGGCACGCATTACCGCCTGTTCGACAAGATGGGCGCGCATGTCATCGATCATGAAGGCGCGCGCGGCGTGCATTTTGCAGTCTGGGCGCCCAATGCGCGGCTGGTCGCGGTGGTCGGCGATTTCAACGATTGGGATTCGCGGCGTCACCCGATGCGGCGGCGACAGGACACCGGGATCTGGGAAGTGTTCATCCCCGACATCGGCCTTGGCCGCGCCTACAAGTTCCGCGTGACCGGCCCCGACGGCGTGGTGCAGCCGTTGAAAGCCGATCCCTTTGCGTTCTTTTCGGAACTGCGCCCCGCGACCGCCTCGATCGTCGCGGCGCCGGGCAAGCCCGAATGGGGCGATGCGCCGCACCGCGCCCATTGGGCAAAAGCCGATCCCCGGCGCGAGGCAATCTCGATCTATGAAGTCCATCCCGGATCATGGCGCTACAGCCCGGGCCGCCTGTTCCCGACCTGGGACGAGCTGGCCGATCAACTGATCCCTTATGTCGTCGACATGGGGTTTACCCATATCGAGTTCCTGCCGGTCAGCGAACATCCCTATGACCCGAGCTGGGGCTATCAGACCACCGGGCTCTATGCCCCGACCGCGCGGTTTGGCGGGCCCGACGGCTTTGCCCGGTTTGTCGACGGGGCGCATCGCGCCGGGATCGGCGTGCTGATCGACTGGGTGCCGGCGCATTTCCCGACCGACGCGCATGGTCTGGCCCGGTTCGACGGCACCAGCCTTTATGAACACGCCGATCCGCGCCAGGGGTTTCATCCCGACTGGAACACCGCGATCTACAATTTCGGGCGGCGCGAGGTCGAAGCTTTCCTGACCAACAACGCGCTGTTCTGGGCCGAAGTCTATCATGTCGACGGCTTGCGCGTCGATGCGGTCGCCTCGATGCTCTATCGCGATTATTCGCGCAAGGCCGGCGAATGGATTCCCAACGAACAGGGCGGGCGCGAAAACTGGGAAGCGGTCCATTTTCTGCAAGGGATGAACCGCGCGGTCTATGGCCATCATCCCGGTGTCATGACCATTGCCGAAGAGAGCACGTCCTGGCCCGGCGTGTGCCTGCCGACGCATGAGGGCGGGCTCGGATTCGGGTTCAAATGGAACATGGGCTTCATGCATGACACGCTGAAATACATGGCGCGCGATCCGGTGCATCGTCGCCATCACCATGACGAGATCACGTTTGGCCTGGTCTATGCTTTTGCCGAGAATTTCGTCCTGCCGCTGAGCCATGACGAAGTGGTCCACGGCAAGGGTTCGCTGCTGACCAAGATGAGCGGCGACGACTGGCAGAAGTTTGCAAGCCTGCGCGCCTATTACGGGCTGATGTGGGGTTATCCGGGCAAGAAGCTGTTGTTCATGGGCCAGGAATTTGCCCAGCGCCGCGAATGGAGCGAAGCGCGCGAGCTGGATTGGGATCTGCTCGGCCATGCAGCCCATGCCGGGGTGCAGGCCTGGGTCCGCGATTGCAACCATGCCTATCGCCGCCTTCCCGCGCTTCACGCCCGGGATTGCGAAGGCGACGGCTTTGCCTGGCTGGTCGTCGACGATGCGGCGGCGAGCGTGTTTGCCTGGGTGCGCAAGGCGCCGGGCGCCAATCCGGTCGCCGTGGTCTGTAATTTCACCCCGGCGGTCCATGGTCATTATCGCCTGCCGCTGCCGCTCGACGGCGCATGGCATGAAGTGCTCAACAGCGATTCCGCCCTCTATGGCGGTTCGGGTCAGGGCAATCAGGGGATGATCGAGGTCAAGGACGGCGCCGCGCTGGTAGTGTTGCCTCCGCTGGCGACAGTGATGTTCGAATATGCCGGTCAGCAAGCATAGAGGTGGGGATGAGGGACAGGACAATTGGACAGCCGCTGGCGCGCGACGCCATGGCTTATGTACTTGCCGGCGGGCGCGGCAGCCGATTGAAGGAATTGACCGATAATCGCGCCAAGCCGGCGGTCTATTTCGGCGGGGTCAGCCGGATCATCGATTTTGCCCTGTCGAATGCGCTCAATTCGGGCATTCGTCGCATCGGCGTGGCCACGCAGTACAAGGCGCATTCGCTGATCCGCCACATGAACCGCGCGTGGAACTTCATGCGGCCGGAGCGCAACGAAAGCTTTGACATCCTGCCCGCCTCGCAGCGCATTTCAGAGCTGCTGTGGTATGAAGGCACAGCCGATGCTGTGTTTCAGAACATCGACATCATCGAAAGCCATGCGCCCAAATACATGGTCATTCTGGCGGGTGATCACATCTACAAGATGGACTACGAATTGATGCTGCAACAGCACGTCAATTCGGGCGCGGATGTCACCATCGGCTGCCTCGTGGTGGACAAGAAGGAGGCGTCTGGGTTTGGCGTGATGGCCGTCGACGAAGACAGCCAGATCACCGCCTTTGTCGAAAAACCGGCCGATCCGCCGACCATTCCGGGCGATGCGGCGCACAGCCTCGCCTCGATGGGGATCTATGTCTTCGAGACGAAGTTCCTGTTCGAACAATTGCGCCGCGATGCCGAAACGCCGGGATCGAGCCGCGATTTCGGCAACGACATCATCCCCTATATCGTCCGGCACGGCAAAGCGGTCGCCCATCGCTTTACCGACAGCTGCGTGCGCGCGTCCGAACAGACCGGCGAATACTGGCGCGACGTCGGCACGCTCGACGCCTATTTCGATGCCAATCTCGACCTGACCGACACGGTCCCCCATCTCAACATGTACGACCGCAACTGGCCGATCTGGACCGATCAGATCATCGCGGCCCCGGCCAAGTTCGTCCATGACGACGATGGTCGGCGCGGCATGGCGATCTCCTCGCTGATCAGTCAGGATTGCATCGTCTCCGGCGCGCTGGCGCGGCGCAGCATGCTGTTTACCGGGGTCAAGATGGGGTCGTGGTCCTCGGTCGAAGAAGCGGTGATCCTGCCCTATTGCAACATCGGGCGTCACGCGCGGCTGAAACGGGTGATCCTCGATTCGGGCGTGCGCATTCCCGAAGGGCTGGTCGTTGGCGAAGATCCCGAACTCGACGCACGTCGTTTCCGCCGTACCGAAAACGGGGTATGCCTGATCACCAAATCGATGATCGAGCGCATTGTCGAAGAACGCTGAACCGCCCCATTTCCGCCCCGATCCGGGGGGATGCCGAAGGAATGCCATGACCATCCGGGTGCTGTCGATCGCTTCCGAAGCGGTGCCGCTGATCAAGACCGGCGGGCTCGCCGATGTCGTGGGCGCCTTGCCCGCGGCAGTTGCCGATCATGGCGTGGCGATGACCACGATGCTGCCCGGTTACCCGGCGGTGATGGCTGCGCTGGCCCATGACATGCCGGGCCGTGAAAAGGCAGGCCGGGTAAAGCATGTTCACGCCTGGCCCTCGCTGATGGGCGAACCGGCGCGGCTGATCGCGGGCACGATCGGCGATCATCCGCTGCTGGTGCTCGATGCGCCGGGCCTGTTCGGGCGTGACGGCGGGCCCTATGTCGATGGCACGGGGCGCGACTGGGCGGACAACGGGCTGCGCTTTGCCGCCTTTGCCCGCGCGGCTGCCGATGTCGCCTGTGGCGCGGTGCCGGGCATGGCGTTCGACTTGGCCCATGCCCATGACTGGCAGGCCGCGCTTGTGCCTGCCTATTTGCGCTTTGCCCCGGCGGGCGATGCCCCGCCGAGCGTCATAACCATTCACAACATGGCGTTTCAGGGGCACTATCCCGCCGCACTGTTCCCCCGGCTCGGCCTGCCCGATGCGGCCTGGTCGATCCATGGTGTCGAATACCACGGCGGCGTCGGGTTTCTCAAAGCCGGGCTCGAATCCGCCTGGGCCATCACCACGGTCAGCCCGACCTATGCGCGCGAGATCCGCACCGCGGAATTCGGCATGGGGCTCGAAGGGCTGATCCGCGCGCGCGCGGGCCACGTCCACGGCATTGTCAACGGTATCGACAGCCGCGAATGGAATCCCGCCGACGATCCTGCGCTCGCCAGCCCGTTTACCGCGCGCACGCTCGCCCGTCGCGCCGCCAACAAGACCGCGCTCGAAGCGGAATTCAGCATCGAACCGGGGACCGGCCCGCTGTTTGTGGTGATCAGCCGGCTGACCTGGCAAAAGGGCATGGACGAACTGCTCCACGTGCTCGACCACCTCGTCGCCTCGGGCGCACGGCTCGCGCTGCTGGGATCGGGCGACCGCGCGCTTGAAGCGGGGTTCGTTGCGGCAGCCGGGCGCTATCCCCGGCGCATCGGCGTGCGCATCGGCTATGATGAAAACCTGTCGCACCGCATGCAGGGCGGCGGCGATGCGATTCTCGTGCCCAGCCGCTTCGAGCCGTGCGGGCTGACTCAGTTGTATGGCCTCGCCTACGGGTGCGTGCCGGTCGTGGCGCGCACGGGGGGGCTGGCCGACACGGTGATCGATGCCAATCTGGCCGCGCTGGCCACCGGCTGCGCCACCGGCATTCAATTCAACGCGGTGACTCATAACGCGCTGGTCGAAGCGATCGACCGCACGTGTGAGCTGTATCGCGATCCCCGCGTCTGGCAACAGCTCCAGCGCGCCGGGATGAAGTCCGATTTCTCGTGGGGTCGCAGCGGCAAGGCCTATGCCGACCTCTATGCCAGTCTGGTGGAGGCCCGATGATCGTTACCGTCCCGAGCACGCCATTTGCGGGGCAAAAACCCGGAACGTCGGGCCTGCGCAAGAAAGTGCGCGTGTTTGCGCAGCCCAATTATGCCGAAAATTTCATCCAGTCGGTGTTCGACGTGGTCGAACGCGCGCCGGGTGCCACATTGGCGATCGGCGGCGACGGACGCTATCACAATCGCACCGTGATCCAGGCCGCGATCCGTATCGCCGCCGCCAATGGCTATGGCCGCGTGCTGGTCGGGCGTGGCGGCATCCTGTCGACCCCCGCCGCCAGCCACATCATCCGCAAATACGGCGCGAGCGGGGGCCTTATCCTCTCGGCCAGCCACAATCCCGGCGGGCCCGATGAAGATTTCGGCATCAAGTACAACATCGCCAACGGCGGCCCCGCGCCCGAAAGCGTGACCGAGGCAATCTATGCCCGCACAAAAACGATCGACCGCTGGCTGACCGTCAAGGCCGACGATGTCGATCTCGATGCTTTGGGCGATACGCGCATCGAGGGCCTTGTCGTCAGCGTGATCGATCCGGTGGTCGATTATGCCGACCTGATGGAGACGCTGTTCGACTTTGCGGCGATCCGCGCGGCGGTTGCCGACGGGCTGACCATGACGTTCGATGCGATGAGCGCGGTGACCGGGCCTTATGGCATCGAGATTCTCGAACGTCGGCTCGGCTTTCCGGCGGGCACCGTGAAAAACGGCGTCCCGCTCGAAGATTTCGGCGGGCACCATCCCGACCCCAACATGGTCCATGCCAAAGACCTGTTCGACACGATGTTCGGCCCGGATGCCCCCGATTTCGGCGCGGCTTCGGATGGCGATGGCGATCGCAACCTGATCGTCGGGCGCGGTCGTTTCATCACCCCGTCGGACAGCCTCGCCATGCTCGCGGCCAATGCCCATCTGGCGCCCGGCTATGCGGCCGGGCTCAAGGGCATTGCCCGCTCGATGCCGACGAGCGCGGCGGCGGATCGCGTCGCTGCGGCTCTGGACATACCCTGCTACGAAACGCCGACCGGCTGGAAATTCTTCGGCAATCTGCTCGACGCCGGCATGGTGACGATCTGCGGCGAGGAAAGCGCAGGCACCGGATCAGACCACGTCCGCGAAAAGGACGGGCTGTGGGCCGTGTTGCTGTGGCTGAATATCCTCAGCGTGCGACGGATCAGCGTCGATGAGATCGCCCGCGAACATTGGGCGACTTATGGCCGCAACTATTACGCGCGCCACGATTACGAGGCTCTGCCGACCGAGGCTGCCGATGCGCTGATCGCCGAGCTGACGGCGAGCCTGCCCGGCCTGCCCGGCACCGCGCCGGGCCCGTTGACCATCGCCGTCGCCGACAGCTTTTCCTATCTCGACCCGGTCGACGGCTCGATCAGCGCCAACCAGGGCCTGCGCATTCTGTTCGAAGGCGGATCGCGCATCGTGTTTCGCCTGTCGGGCACCGGCACCGAAGGCGCGACGCTGCGCGTCTATCTCGAACGCTATGCACCGGCGGACGGCGCGCTCGATCGCGATACCGGCGTCATGCTGGCCGACCTGATCGCGGCGGCCGAAACGCTCGCCGGGATTGCGCGCCACACCGGTCGCACGCAGCCCAGCGTGATCACATGACCGCAGTATCCGGGCCGGGCTCGACCCGGTTCCAGGTGCGAGCCCCGCGTGCCGAGGCGGTGTGGCTGTGCCTGTTTGCCGACGATGCGGAGCGCCGTGTGCCGATGGCGCGCAGCGATGATGACTGGATCGTCGCTGTGCCCGGCAACCTTGCGGGCGCGGCTTACGGCTTTCGTGCGCAAGGGCCGTGGGCCCCCGAACAAGGGCTGTGGTTCGATCCGGCCAAGCTGTTGGTCGATCCGCACGCGGTCGAGCTCGATCGTCCGTTTCGGCAGAACCCTGCGCTCGCGCAGCATGGCGTCGATACCGCCCCATGGGTGCCGCGCGCGCTGGTCCCCGGTGCCCTGCCCCCCGGTGCCCTGCCCGAACTGCCCGCTGCCCCGCCGCTGTTTGCCCCCGGCGGGCTGATCTATGAAGTCAATGTGCGCGGCCTGACCATGCTTCACCCCGCTGTGCCCGAGGCGCTGCGCGGCACGATTGCGGCGCTGGCGCATCCGGCAATCATCGCGCATCTCAAAAAATTGCGTGTCGCCGCCATCGAACTGATGCCGATCGTCGCCTGGATCGACGAGCGCCACTTGCCCCCGCTCGGCCTTGCCAATGCCTGGGGCTACAATCCGGTCGTGCCGATGGCGCTCGATCCGCGCCTGTGTCCCGGCGGTGTGGCCGAACTCGCCGCCACGGTTGCCGCGCTCAGAGCCGAAGGGATCGGGGTCATTCTCGATCTGGTGTTCAACCATACCGGCGAAAGCGACGAACACGGCCCGGTGCTGTCATTGCGCGGGCTCGACAATGCAGCCTATGCCCATGCGGACGACGGCGCGCTGATCAATGACACCGGCTGCGGCAATACGCTCGACTTTGCCAATCCGGCGGTCCGCGCGCTGGTGCTCGATACCTTGCGCCATTTCGTGCGTCATGCGGGCGTCGACGGATTCCGCTTTGACCTCGCCCCGGTCATGGCGCGCGGCCCCGGCTTTGCCGCCGACGCCCCGATCTTTGCCGAAATCGCCGCCGATCCCGCCTTGCGCGACCGGGTGCTGATCGCCGAACCATGGGACATCGGCCCCGGCGGGTATCAGCTCGGGCAGTTTCCGGCGAACTGGCTCGAATGGAACGACCGCTGGCGCGACGACGTGCGGCGGTTCTGGCGCGGCGACTCAGGGGTCGGCCTGCTCGCGCGGCGCATGGCCGGATCGTCGGACCTGTTCGGGCCTTGCGCCCATGTTCCGTGCCGCTCGGTCAATTTCCTCGCCGCGCATGACGGCTTTACGCTCGCCGACACGCTCGCCTATGTGCATCGCCACAATCAGGCAAACGGCGAAGACAACCGCGATGGCCACGGCGAAAATTTCAGTTGGAACAACGGCGTCGAAGGGCCGAGCCACGACGCCGCTGTCCTCGCCCGCCGCGCCGCGTTCGCCCGCGCCATGCTGGGCACACTGTTTGCCTCGACGGGGACGATCATGCTGACCGCAGGCGACGAATTCGGGCGCAGCCAGCATGGCAACAACAACGCCTATGCGCAGGACAATCCGCTGACCTGGATCGACTGGGCCCATCGCGACACCGCGCTCGAAGATCATGTCGCCACGCTCGCCGCCTGGCGCGCCGCGCATCACCCGGCGCGCGCCCTGTTCCCCGAAGACGGCGCCTGGCTGACTCTCGCCGGCACGCCGATGACCGCCGCCGATTGGGATGCACCCGACAATGCCGGGTTTGCCTGGCGCACGGCCGATGGCGATGGCTATGCCATCGACCGCACAATCCCGGCGGTCATTCCCAACGCAGCAGCGGCGCTTCCTGCGGCGTGATCGCCACGGGCGTGTCGCCAGCCGCCGCCCCTGCGGTCATCATCGGCGGCACCGACAACGGCGAAAGCTGCTGCAACAGCGACATGCCATGCGCCCATTCGCCGATGCCGGAGCGCGCGTTGACATGGCCGATCGCGCCCGCATCGACAAAGCGCGCGCCCCACCGCTGCGCCATCTGGCGCGCCTGCGACAGGCCGAGATAGGGGTCATCGCGGCTGGCCGCGACGATCGAGGGAAACGGCAAAGGCGATGGCGGCAACGGGGCAAACCGGGTCAACCGGCGGTCCAGCGGGCGCTCTTCGACATCGGGCGGCGCCACCAACAGCGCGCCGATCACCGGGCATGGCTCTCCCGCGCGCACATGCGCATGGAACGCCGCCTCGTATTCCGCCCACCAGGCAATGACATGGCACCCCAGCGAATGCGCCACCAGAACCACCGGACGTTCGGCACGACCGATCGCCAGCGCCAGCTTACCCACCCAGGTGTTGCGATGGGGATCGTCCCACAGCCCCAGATCGACTCGCCGCGCGCGCGGCAGCGTGTGTTCCCAGATCGTCTGCCAATGCCCCGGCCCGCTGTTGCCCAACCCCGGAACTATGAGAATATCGGGGAGATCGTCGGAAACGGGCCTGGTCGACGTCATATGGTCAAGGTTCATGTTGGCCATGTCACAGCCTTTCGCCATGGAATGCGCGCCGGTCGACTCGGATGCCGGACCGTCACCGGCAAAGAGTATCTCAACTTTTGAAGTAGACAATAGCCCAAGCGGCAGAACGCCGCGTACAGGCGTCAGGCGGTTGCATCGGTCTTGCACATTTTCGTTGCAAAGTGAGATGGGTTGCGACAGTCCGCCCCCCGAATGGCCATGACATGACCGCGACCTCGCCATCCCTTGCCCCGTCCGCCGGACGCGCGGCTGTCAAACCCTTTGACAAACCCGGTGCGAGCCGGCGCTTGCTGGTGTCGATTCACGATGTCTCGCCGCGTTCGGAAAGCGCCGTCGACGCGCTGGCCGACCGGCTGCAGCGCCACCTCGGGGGCGCGAACTTTGCCATGCTGGTGATCCCCGACCATTGGCGCGAAGCGCCGATCGCGGGCAACGCGGCATTCCATGCCCGACTGCGTCACTGGGCGGATCAGGGCATCGAAATGTTCCTGCACGGCTGGTGCCATCGCGACGAAACCCCGGCGCAAAGCGCGCTGTCGGGCTTCAAGGGCAAGCACATGACCGCCGGCGAGGGCGAATTCCTCAGCCTTTCGCAAACGGAAGCGACGCGGCGCATGCGCGAAGGCAAGGCGCTGCTCGAAGACATTCTCGGCAAACCGGTCGCAGGCTTCATCGCGCCCGCCTGGCTCTATGGGCCGGGCGCGCTTGCCGCGCTGGACGACATCGGCTTTGCGCTGGCCGAAGATCACATGAAAGTCTGGGAACCGGGCAGCCGACGCGTGCTCTCGCGCGGCCCGGTGGTGACCTGGGCCAGCCGCAGCCCGGGGCGTATCCGTTCGTCGCTGTGGTTTGCCGCACTGGCCCGGCGCGCGCTGCCGGTGCTGCCGACCTTGCGCGTTGCGGTCCATCCCGGCGATGTCACCGTGCCCGCTCTGCTCGGCTCGATCGACGCGACGCTGGCGCGCTTTGCCGCGTCGCACCGGCCCGCGCGTTATGCCGAGCTGCTCGCATGATGGCGCGTGCGGCGGATATTTCGCGTGGCGACTGGACCAGCGGCATCAAGCTGCCTAAACGCGACGCGATGGCCTGGGGATGGGGACTCCCGGCATGCCAGACGGAGCAACGCACGACCATGATCATTCCTGCCAGGGCCGCCGTGGGGATCGCCACCGACCCGGCTGCGAACCTCGCGGCTCCGGAAGGATCGCGCCGGTGAACGATCCCATCGCAGCAGAACCCATACCGGTCGCGCTTCCGCAGTCGAATCCGACTTCGGGCTGGCGTCGGCTGGCCGCGCTGATCGGCCCGGTCATCTCGATCGCCATTCTGGGCGGGGCGCTGTGGCAGGTCCACGCGCTCGACTGGCGCACGCTGATCACGTTCATCCCGACATCGCCGTGGATCTGGATCGTGCTGGGCGTCAATTACCTCAGCGGCCCGATCGGCGACTGGGTGATCTTCCGCAAGCTCTGGAAGATTCCGGTCGAAGGGATCTTTCCGCTGGTCAAGAAGATGATCGGCAACCAGATCCTGCTCAGCTATGTCGGCGAAGTCTATTTCTACGACTGGGCGCGCCGCCATGTGAAAATGGAAGGCTCTCCATTCGGCGCGGTCAAGGACGTGGCGATCCTGTCGGCCATCGCGGGCTATGCCATGACATTGCTCATGCTGGCCTTGGCCTGGCCTTATGTCACGAAATTCGGTTTCGGCATCAATGGCACCGAATTGCAATGGTCGATTGCGATCATGCTGATCACCGGCCTTGCCATCACGCTGTTCCGCAATCGCCTGCTCAGCCTGCCGCGGCCGGACTTGCTGTTCGTGCTGGGCGTGCACATGGTCCGCCTGCTGGTCAACACCGTGCTGACCGCCGTGTTGTGGAGCCTGATGCTGCCGGCCGTGCCGCTGTCGTCCTGGCTGATCCTGTCGACCGGGCGGCTGCTGGTCACGCGCCTGCCGCTGATTCCAAATCAGGAAATCGCCTTTGCCGGGGCGCTGGCGCTGCTGGGCGGACCTGTCGACAAGACTCATGAAATGATCACGGTTATTGCCCTGTTCATAACGGCTATCCATATTGCCGTTTTCATAGCGATGTTGCTGCTCGACTTGGTGCAAAGGGAACGCAACGCATGATCCGACTGCTGCTGCTGCCAGCCATGCTCGTGATGCTGACAGCGGCCTTTATCCCCTCCAATCCCGACCTCGGCACCGCCGAGGCGCAGTGCCGTCCGGGCGAGGCCGGCACCGAGCTGATCGTCGAGATCGCAGGGCTCAAGGATCGCGTCGGCAAGCTCAAGGTCGAAGTCTATCCCGGCACCGAAGGGGATTTCCTTGCCGATGACAACATCCTGCTGATGGCCGGCAAGACCTTTCGCCGTGTCGAAGGCGCGGTGCCGAGCGAACACAATCCGCATGTCTGCGTGCATCTGCCCGGCCCCGGACGGATTGCCGTGATGGTCCTGCATGACCGCGATTCAAATCACCGCTTCAACTGGCAACGCGACGGCGTCGGGTTTTCCAACAATCCGCAGCTGGGCTGGTCGAAGCCAAAGGCGGACGCGGTCGCCGTCAATGTCGGCCCCGGTGTCACATCGCTGCGGGTCGTGATGAATTACCGCAACGGCTTCTCGTTCGGGCCGATCGCGGGCGGCCGATGAAACTTGTCGATGTCTGCGCCTTTTATGCCCCAAAGGGCGGCGGCGTACGCACGTATGTCGACCGCAAGCTCAAGGCGGGCGCAGCCATGGGCCACGAAGTCGTGGTCATTGCGCCGGGCGCGCGTGACGAAGTCGAGGAACGCGGCCCCAATGCGCGGATCGTCTGGCTGAAATCGACGGTCTTTCCGCTCGATTTCAATTACCGCTATTTCAGCGACGTGCCCGCGCTCTATGCCGCGCTCGACCGTGAAAACCCCGATTTTGTCGAGGCCTCGTCACCCTGGCGCAGCGCCAGCATCATTGCCGAATGGCCGGGCGCCGCGCCGCGCTCGCTGATCATGCATGCCGATCCCTTGTCCGCCTATGCCTATCGCTGGCTTGACCCGGTGGCGACGCGCGACACCATCGACGGACTGTTCGACCGCTATTGGCGCCATTTGCGCAAGCTCGATGAAGTCTATGACCTGATCATCTCGGCTAGTCCGGGGCTGTCGGCGCGATTGACCGCCGGAGGGCTGAAGCGCGTAGTGACCAACCCGATGGGGGTCGATCCGGGCGTGTTTTCGCCGCAGTTTCGCGATGCGGCGCTGCGCAAGGGCCTGCTGGACTTGTGCGAGCTGCCCGAAGAGGCAACGCTGCTGGTCGGCGTCGGACGCTTTGCTCCGGAAAAGCGCTGGCCGATGCTGGTCGACGCCGTCGCCGCTGCGGGCGCGCGCAATCCGGTGGGGCTGGTGCTGGTCGGTCAGGGCCGCGATCTCAAGACGATCGAGCGGCGCATCGGCGGCAATCCTCATGTGCGCATCCTCGCCCCGATCACCGATCGCCATGAACTCGCGCGAGTCATGGCCAGCGCCGATGCCCTGCTCCATGGTTGCGAAGCGGAAACCTTCTGCATGGTCGCCGCCGAAGCGCGGGCCAGCGGCCTGCCGCTGATCGTGCCCGATGAAGGCGGCGCTGCCGATCAGGCGCGCGCCTGCGGCGGATGGATCTACAAATCGGCCGATACCGCCGCCGCCGCCGAAGCGATCACGGAATATTGCATCGGCCGCGAAGCGGGAGTCGCCGGCCCCAGCGCCGACATCCCCCCGCCACGCACGATGGACGACCATTTCCGCGAACTGTTCGACACATACGAACGCCTGATCGCGCCCAACGCCCGCGCCGCGTGAATCGCGCTCACTTTTCAAGTTTTCCAAATAAAGCCATCGAGTTTATCGCGATTTTTGTTGCGGTCGACACCGGCTAAGGCTGCGCACCACACCTCACGGAGCACAAAATGACCGAACGCACCGCCGACCCCCGCATTGTTCCCCTGATTGTCGAGCGCTGGTCGCCGCGCGCTTTTGACGGCACGGCCCTGCCCGCAGCCGACCTCGCGGTGATTCTCGAAGCCGCAACGCTGGCGCCTTCGGCCTACAATTATCAGCCCTGGCGCTTCCTCCACGCAACGCATGGCGATGCCAACTGGGACCGCTTTCTGGCCCCGCTGATCCCGTTCAACGCGGGCTGGGCCAAGGATGCCGGGGCGCTGATCTATATCGTCTCCGACACGCTGATGCGCGGCCCGGGCGGCGCGAATCCCAATCACAGCCACAGCTTTGACGCGGGCGCCGCCTGGGCCTTGCTCGCGCTGCAGGCGACCGCGCTCGGCTATCACGCGCATGGCATGACCGGGGTCGATTTCGCCAAGGCGCGCGCAGACTTCGACGTGCCCGACGATTTCCGCATCGAGGCGGCGATCGCCATCGGCCGCAAGGACAGCCCCGAGCGCCTGCCCGAACCGCTGCGCGAACGCGAAGTGCCCAGCACGCGCAATCCGGTCGCAAACGTCGCCGTGGCCGGATCGTTTGGCGACTTGCCCACCGCCTGATCGGCACTTTCGCCTGCTGCATCGCAACACAAAGCAACCGGGATTGGCGTTGGCCGACCCCGGTTCGCTGCGTCAGGCGTGCCGCAAATCAACGCCTTGCGGCACGGATTGCACGTTTTATCGCAAGGATCGACGCAAAAGCTGGCCATTGCGCACCACGGGATGGTAGAGAGGCAGCCAATTGCCGGACCTTTGCGCACCTCTATCCGCCCTGCCGGGCGGATGCGGGCACAGACCCGGCGGGTCGATAACCACGGGGTTTTGCACGATGAATGTCGGCAGGCGCCGGTTCCTCGGGGCTTTTGCCGGGACCGCAGCCACCGTCCTTTTGCCACGCGGCGCTCTCGCCGCGATCACGCCTGCTGCGGCAGGTGCTGATTCGCGCGCCTGGTCGCCCTGGCCGATGTTGCCGCCCGAAACGATGACGCCCGATGCTGTCGTCGGCGACCCCGCCCCTTCGCTATTGCCCCGCGCACTCGCCGCGCTCGACACCCATGCCGGTCGCATCCCCGATCGCAGCCTGGTCGGGCTGGTCGATTTCTCGGTCCCTTCGCGCATCCCGCGGCTGCACATTGTCGATGTCGCAGGCGGGCGCGTGGTGTCGAGCCATCTGGTCGCACACGGCCGGGGCTCGGACCCTGCAAACAGCGGCTGGGCCGAACGTTTTTCAAACCGTCTGGGCTCCGAAGCCTCGTCGAGCGGCAGCTTTGTCGTCGGCGAGACCTATTTCGGCAAGCATGGCCGGTCGCGCCGCCTGATCGGGCTCGACCCCGACAACGATCAGGCCGAAGTGCGCGGCATCGTCATTCACGCTGCCAGCTATGTCGGGTCCGATTTCGCTGCACAATATGGCCGGATCGGCCGCAGCCAGGGCTGCTTTGCCGTCAGCGCCAACGAAATCGCCACCGTGCTCGACCGGCTCGGCCCCGGCCGGATGCTGTTCGCCGCGCGCTAACGGCAAGCCGCTCTTCCACACGAAAATTCGGCAAGCGGCCATTGGGCAAAACAAAGGTGTAGATCGATACCCGTTCGGTGGCTAACCCGCCGGACGAGCCAAGGTCGGCAGGCGATCGCGGCCGAACAACCATTGAAGGCCTGACATTGCGCCGATCGTTTCCTTGTGCCGCCGCGATTGCCCTTGCCGCGGCGCTGCTGTCCTCCTGCGGCAGCCAGCAGGCCCCGACGCCGCCTTTGCCCAAAGTCGGCGTCATCGTGACGCAGGCCGGCGCGGTCCCGCTGATGACCGAACTGACCGGGCGCACGATGCCTTCGGAAACCGCCGAAGTGCGCCCGCAAGTCTCGGGCCTGATCACCGCACGCCTGTTCACCGAAGGCAGCCAGGTCGAAAAAGGTCAGGCGCTCTATCAGGTCGATCCCCGGCCTTATGCCGCAACCGATGCGCAGGCGCGCGCCGCGCTCGCCAATGCGCAGGCCGCGGTCGAAGCAAACCGGCTCAAGGCCGAACGCTATCGCACGCTGTCCGCGACCGGCGGGATCAGCAAGCAGGACGCCGCAGATGTCGAGGCGAGCTGGCAACAATCGCGCGCGCAAGTCGCCGCCGCGCGCGCCGCGCTCGATGCCGCGCGCATCAATCTCGGCTTTACGCGGATCATCGCGCCGATCAACGGACGGATCGGGCAATCGAGCGTGACTCGCGGCGCACTCGTCACCAGCGACCAGCCGACGGCGCTGGCCAAGATCCAGCGGCTCGATCCGATCTGGGTCGACATCCAGCAATCGAGCGCCGATTTCATCGCCTTGCGCCATTCGCTCGAATCCGGCCAGCTGACCAGCGCCGGCTCGGCCCCGGTACACATCGTGCTGTCCGACGGAACCGAGTGGCCCGGCACCGGCCAACTCGATTTTGCCGACATCGATGTGAACGAACAGACCGGCACGGTAACCTTGCGCGTGACCGTACCCAATCCGCGCGGCGATCTCCTGCCGGGCCTGTTCGTCAAGGCCCGGCTGACGCAAGGCATGGTCCGGGGCGGCATCCTCGTACCGCAAGCGGCAGTCACCCGCGACCAGCGCGGCAATCCGGTCGTGCTCATCGTCGGCAAGGGCGATGTGATTGAAACCCGCGCCGTGACCACCGCGACGACATTCGGCCCCAACTGGCTCGTCACCGGCGGGCTGCGCCCGGGCGAACGCGTGGTCACCGAAGGACAACTGACCGCGCGCCCCGGCACGCGGGTCAAAGTCATGCCGGCAAGCGCGTCGCCGACCGAAAAAGGCGGATAACCCGCCATGTTGTCGCGCTATTTTGTCGATCGCCCGATCTTTGCCTGGGTGCTGGCGATCCTCGTGATGATCGGCGGCGGCATTGCCATTGCCAGCATGGGGGTCGAACAGTTCCCCGACATCGCCCCGCCGACGATCAGCGTCAACGCCACTTATCCCGGCGCCGACGCGCGGACAGTCGAAAACACCGTGACCCAGGTGCTTGAGCAACAGCTCAAGGGTGTCGACGGGCTGATCTATTTCACCTCGAGCAGCAGCAACGGCTCGGCACAGATCGTCGCCACCTTCAACAAGGGCATCAATCCCGATACCGCGCAAGTGCAAGTGCAGAACGTGCTGTCCAAGGCCGCGACGCGCCTGCCCGCGCAAGTCCAGGCGCAAGGGCTGCAGATCAACAAGGCGCAGGCCGACTTGCTGTTGATGGCCGCGCTGTACGATTCCACCGGGAAAAGCAGCCTCGCCGATGTCGCGGACTATGTCGCCGTGCATATCGCCGACCCGGTCTCGCGCATCAACGGGGTCGGCTCGGCCGATGTCTGGGGCACGCAATACGCGATGCGCATCTGGCTCGATCCGGTGAAGCTGGCTGCGGTCCATCTTATGCCGCAGGACGTGATTTCCGCGCTCAATGCCCAGAACGCGCAGATTTCAGCAGGCGAAGTCGGCATGTTGCCCGCCCCTGCGACCCAGGCGCTCAACGCCACGATCACCTCGCGCTCGCGCCTCACCACGGTCGACCAGTTCAACGCCGTCGTGCTGAAAACCGGGATCGACGGCTCACGCGTCCTGCTCAAGGATGTCGCGCGGGTCGAACTGGGGCAGGAAAACTACACCTCGATCAACGAACTCGATGGCTATCCGGCAGTCGGCCTCGGCGTCAGCCTGGCCTCGGGCGGCAATGCCATGACCACCGCGCTGGCGGTCAAGCAGAAGATCGCCGACCTGTCGCGCGACATGCCGCCGGGCTATCGCATCACGTATCCGCGCGACAGCAGCGTCTTCGTCAAGATCTCGATCGAGGAAGTGGTCAAGACACTGTTCGAAGCGATCGGACTGGTCGTGATCGTGATGTACGTGTTCCTGCAAAACTGGCGCGCGACGCTGATCCCGGCGATTGCCGTCCCGGTCGTGCTGCTCGGGACATTCGGCATTCTGGCTGCGGTCGGCTATTCGATCAACACGCTGACGATGTTCGGGCTGGTGTTGGCGATCGGTCTGCTTGTCGATGACGCGATTGTCGTTGTCGAAAACGTCGAGCGCGTGATGCGCGAAGAAGCCCTGCCGCCGCGCGAAGCGACGATCCAGTCGATGACCGAGATCACCCCCGCTCTGATCGGGATTTCGCTGGTGCTGGCGGCGGTGTTCGTGCCAATGGCTTTTTTCGGCGGGTCGACCGGCACGATCTATCGCCAGTTCTCGATCACCATTGTCTCCGCGATGGGCCTGTCGGTCCTGGTGGCGCTGATCCTTACCCCGGCGCTGGCGGCCACGCTTTTGCACCATGGCGATCATGTCGCCGGCGACGAGCCGATCGCGCGCGATCTGTTTCGCGGGTTCAACCGGACTTACGAGGCCTTGCAACTGGGGTTTCAGGCGCGATTGGCGCGCTTTGTGCGGGCCCCCGGGCTGTGGCTGGCGGTGTTTGGGGGGATCGCCGCGATCAGCGCCCTGCTCGACATGCGCATGCAGACCGGTTTCCTGCCCGAAGAGGATCAGGGCAATCTCAGCTATGCGATCACCATGCCCGCAGGCGCGACGATCAACCAGACCCGTGTTTTCGCCGAAGACGTCACGCGCTATATCCGTGAGACCGAAAAGGCCAATATCGACCATATTTTCCTCTCGCTCGGTCGCAATCAGGCGGCCGGAACCGCGCAGAATGTCGCGCAAGGCTGGCTCAATCTGCGCACCTGGGACAATCGTCCCGGCTCTGCCAACAGCGCTGCCGCAATCGCCGCCCGGCTCAATCAGCATTTCATGACGCTTTATCAGGGGCAGGCCGTCGCGCTCGCCCCGCCTGCCGTGCGCGGCCTCGGCACATCCGCCGGGTTCGAGATGTGGTTGCAAGACGCGGGCGGGCACGGCGCCCAGGCCTTGTCCGCTGCGCGGCAGGACTTGATGGCGCAGGCCATCGCCGATCCGAAACTGGCGCAGATCCGCTATGGCGGCCTTGAAGATACGCCCCAGCTTCAGGTCGATCTCAACGACGCCGCGATCACCGCGTTCCAGGTCAAGCCCGACGATGTCAACGCCACGCTGTCGACCGCGTGGGGCGGGACTTATGTCAACGATTTCCTCGATCGCGGGCGGGTAAAGCGGGTCTACGTTCAGGGCGATGCAGCGTTCCGCATGACGCCGGAAGCCATTGGCCAATGGTATGTGCGCGGCGCCAACGACGACATGGTGCCGTTTGCCACGCTGGCGCAGCCGCGCTGGACATCGGGATCGAACCTCTTGCGCCGGTTCAACGGCTTGCCCGCGCAACAAGTCGTCGGCACCGGCGGCACCGGGGTCAGTTCGGGCGCGGCCATGGCGGAAATGAACGGGATTGCCGGTCGGCTCGGCGGCGGCTTCACGCTCGCGTGGAGCGGCTTGTCCTATCAGCAGCAAGTCGCCGCCGATCAGGCGCCGGCGCTGTTCGCCGCGTCGATCCTGTTCATTTTTCTGTGCCTTGCCGCGCTGTATGAAAGCTGGTCGGTGCCGGTTTCAGTCATGCTGGTGATCCCGCTGGGGATCATCGGCGCGGTCACGGCGGCGACTTTGCGCGGGCTGTCCAACGACATCTTTTTTCAGGTCGCGCTGCTCACCACGATCGGGCTTTCTGCCAAGAATGCCATCCTGATCGTCGAATTTGCGCAAAGTTCGCTCGATCGCGGGCTCTCCCCGCTGGATGCCGCGCTCGATGCGGCGCGGCTGCGTTTTCGCCCGATCGTGATGACCAGTCTGGCGTTTATCGCCGGGGTCGTCCCGCTGGTCCTTGCCAGCGGCGCCGGGGCCAACGGGCGTCAGGCGATCGGCACTGCCGTTTTGGGCGGGATGATCTCGGCCACGGTGCTGGCGGTGTTCTTCGTTCCCCTGTTCTTCATCGTCGTGAAAACCCGGTTCGCCAGAAAGCCGAAAGCGGCCGCCAAGACAGGTCCGGCAGCATGAGACGGGGCGCAACAGCATGGGCGATGGCGCTCGCCCTGACCGGATGCAGCATGGCGCCGACCTATCAGCGCCCCGCCGCCCCGGTTCCCGCCGCCCTGCCCCAGGGCGCGAGCTATCCGGCGCTGCAGCCGGGCGACGGCGCAGTCGATGCGATCGGCTGGCACGCCTTTTTCACCGATGCGCGGTTGCAGCGGGTGATTGCCCAGGCGCTGGCCCAGAACCGCGATTTGCGCGCGAGCGTCGCCAATGTCGCCGCAGCGCGCGCGCAATACCGCGTCGCCAACGCAGCGCGCCTGCCCACGATCACCGCCGTCCCCGCCATCAGCCGCTTTCACGGCACGGTCGGTTCGGGCGGCTATACCGGCGGCTATGGCGATGCCACCGGCGGCCCCACTGCCGATGCCTACGGAATTTCCGGAGGAGCGGCCTCGTTCGAGCTCGACTTGTGGGGCCGGGTGCGCAGCCTGAGCCGCGCCGCGCTGGAAAGCTGGCTGGCAAGCGATGAGGGCCGCAAGTCGGCTGAAACCGCGCTGATTGCCGAAGTCGCCCAGGCCTGGCTGACAATCGGCGCCGATGCCGATGCGCTGGGTATCGCGCGCGCCACGCTCGCCAGCCGCGAAGCGACGCTGACGATCGCCCGCCAGCGCGAGGCGCAAGGGATCGGCACGACGCTCGAAACGGCGCAGGCCGAAACGCTGGTCGCGGGCGCCCGATCGGACACTGCCGCCTATTGGACCGCGCTCGAACAGGCGAAAAACGCGCTCACGCTGCTGGTCGGCGCATCGGTCGCGACAGGCGATATTCCCGACACGCTGGGGCCCGACACTCTGGGCCAGAATGATGCGGTGCTCACCACGCTGCCGGTCGGTCTCGATTCGGCGGTGCTGCTGCGCCGACCCGACGTGCTGGCGGCCGAGCATCAGCTGAAAGCCGCCAACGCCAATATCGGTGCCGCGCGGGCCGCGCTGTTTCCGACCATTTCGTTGACCGGGCTGGCCGGTGTTGCCAGCGCATCGCTCGGCGGGCTGTTCGATCAGGGCGGAACCTATAACTGGGGCATGGCCGCCAGCGCGACGCAAACGCTGTTCGACGGCGGGGCCAAGGCCGGAAACCTTGCCGCGGCCAAGGCCCGGCGCGATGCGGCCGTGGCGATCTATGAAAAGGCGGTGCAAAGCGCGTTTATCGACGTTGCCAATGCGCTCGCCCGGCGCGGCACGATCGACGCGCAATTGGCGGCACAGCGCGACAATCTCGCCAGCGCGGAAAAGGCCGCCGCCATCACCGACGCGCGCTATCGCGATGGAGTCGACACCTGGCTCGCCGCGCTCGATGCGGCGCGCAGCGCTTATGCCGCGCGCCAGTCGCTGGTCAGTGTGCGGCTTGCCCGTGCAACCAACATGGTCGCACTCTACGAAGTGCTGGGCGGCGGCCTGAAGCCCTGAATTCCCCGCCCTGATTTTCCGGCCGCGACCGGCAGCGGCGCCGCAATGCCTCCGAAACCGGGCCGAAGCGGCGCTATCCCTGCTTGCCGCGATCCGGTGCATTGGCAAAGCTCGGGTCATGGCCAGACCGGATTTCCCCCTGCGTCGTTGCAACATGCCCTCGCCGTCCTCCGCCGTCTGCGCGGCGGGCGCGTTTGGGGCGATCAGGCCATGAAAATCGCGCTGCTCAACGTGAAATTCAGCCCCAATCTGGGCGATGGCCTGCTGTCCGAATGTCTGGAACGCGAACTCGCGGTCGCCCTGCCGGGCGTCGAAGTCATCGTGATCGACCTTGCCGGGCGGAGCCATTATCGCGGCCACGGCCCCAGCCGACGCGGCCCGGTGATCGCGCTGCTCGAAGTGCTGCCGCGCTGGGCCCGGCGCCATGCGGTGCGCGTGGCGCTTGCGGCTCTGGTGCAATTTCGCCTGCGACGCCATGTTCGTGATCGTTTGGCCGGGGTCGATGCGGTCATCGTCGGCGGCGGCAATCTCCTGTCGGACAGCGATCTCAATTTCCCGATGAAGCTCGCCGGCGCGCTGGGCGAAGTCGCGCGGGCGCGATTGCCGGTGGCGGTCCACGCCGTGGGGGTAAACCGCCGCTGGTCGCGCACCGGGCACCAACTCTTCGTTCGGGCGCTGCGCAGTGCGGCGCTCGTCGCGGCGACAGTGCGCGACAAACGCTCGCAACAGGCCTGGCGCGACTTGCTCGAACCGCATGGCGTTCCGGCGGCAGGACTTGCAGGCGATCCGGGCCTGCTCGCGCAGTGTCATTTCGATCCGCCGACGCGCGTCGCCCCCACGGCAAATCCGATCATGGTCGGCCTTTGCGTCACCTCGCCTCTGGCCGTGCGGTATCATGCCGGAGGCCAGCCCCCCACGGTCGACTTTTCCGCCTGGTATCAAGCGTCCACACGCGCCTTGGTCGCAGCCGGCATGCACGTGCTGCTGTTCACCAACGGCAGTCCGGAAGACCGCGCCTTTCTGGCCCGGCACGGCCCCGAATGGTGCATCGCCCCGCCCCCCGATCGCTCGGCGCCCCCCGATCGCTCGGTGCCCCCGTCATCGAGCATACCCGTGACGATCGTACCGGCGTTCACCACGCCGGACGAACTGGTGAATTTCATCGCCGGATGCGATGTGATCATTGCCCACCGGATGCACGCCTGCATCGTTGCCCATTCCTTTGCCATCCCGGCCATCGGCCTGAAATGGGACGTAAAGCTGGAAAGCTTTTTCGCGCTCGCCGGGCGAGAAGCCTTTATCGCCGATTGCGCCGATCTCGATCCGGCCACGTTGACCGCGCTGACCTGTCGGGCCTTGGCGACCGGGGTTGACCACGAAAAGCTCGACCGCCTGATCACCATGACTCGCGCGGATATTGCACGCCTGGCCGATCGTATCGCCATGGCCATCGGCTCCAGCGCAATGCCCTGTCCGACGCCCGCGCCGCAAGACCCTGCGCCCGCCCGGCGCGCCATGCCATGACCGTCATCCCCCCTCCGCTCAGCCTCACCACACCGCCATTGCCTCGCTCATCCGCCACCCGACAGCCGATCGACAGAATCGTCGTCATCAACGACCTGTCGCACGCGATGGGCGGAGCGAGCGCGCTGGCCGTGCAATCCGCGCTCGGCTTTGCGCATATCGGATACCCTGTCACATTCCTGTCAGGCGATGCGCCCCCGACAAAGGGCATGGGCCATCGCGCGATCGAGACGATCGGGCTGGGCCAGGGCCGGTTGCTCGACCGCGGCGCACGCGACGCGCTGATCACCGGCTGGTGGAACCGGGCGGCGCTGGCCATGGTGCGCCACTTCATAGCCACCCGCGACACGCCCGGCACGGTCTATCACTTGCACGGCTGGTCACAGATCCTGTCGCCCGCGATCTTTGCCGCGCTGGCCCCGGTGCGTGACCGGCTGGTCATTTCGGCGCACGATTTCTTTCTGGTCTGCCCCACCGGTGCCTATGCCGATTTATCGAACGGCGCGCCGTGTACGCGCGTGCCGCTGAGCGCGGCCTGCTGTCTGGCAGGCTGCGACCGACGCAGCCGGATGCACAAGATATGGCGTCTGGTCCGCGCGACCATCCAGCGAGCAATGCTGGACCCGCAGAACAGTCCGCCGATCCTGGCGATCCACGCCGCAATGACCCCCGGACTGCAACGCGGCGGCATCCCCGCCCAGGCGATCCGCGTCGTGCCCAACCCGGTCGTCCCGTGGAGCGCCACAAGGATCCATGCAGAAGACAATCGCGACGTGCTGTTCGTCGGTCGGCTGGAACAGCCCAAGGGGCCGGACCTCGCGCTGGCCGCCGCGCGCGCGGCGGGCGTGTCGATACAGGTGGTTGGCGACGGCGCGATGGCGGCGCAGTTGCGCAGCGAATATCCGGAAGGCAAGTTTGCGGGCAAGCTTGATCCCGCCGCAATCGCCGTGCTCGCGTCACAGGCGCGCTTGCTGGTCATGCCCAGCCGCGCGCCCGAACCCTATGGATTGGTGGCAATGGAGGCGGTCCGCGGCGGATTGCCCGTGGTATTGCCGCCCAGCGCGTTGCTGTCCACCGACATCGCCCGGATCGGCGCCGGGGTCGCGGTAGAGCCGCGCGACACGCCTGCCTTTGCGGCGCTGCTGCAAAGGCTTGCCAAAGACGACTGCGCTATCCGCGCGATGAGCGAGGCGGCCTTTGCACACGGCGCCCCGCTGGCGCTCGATCCCGATGACTGGCTCGATCGGCTGCTGGGCCTCTATCGCGAACGCCTGGGGGATGTCGCCAGCAGCCGCGCCTGCCCCTCGATGTCGGCCTGCGCCGGGGGAACCTGATCGGCAGCCCCGGCCCTTGCCCGGCGGCGCCAGGCCGCGCCGGGCCCGCTGCGCGGCCGGCGCCAATCGCCGTCGCCCAGCCGACGCCAGGGATTGGCCCGGGCCTGCGCGCGAAAATGCGATACGCGGGTCAGGATCAGAACCAACGCCAGCGCGGCCAGACCCATGGCCCACCGCCACAGCGCAAATTGCCCGGTGCGGCTGGCAGCCATGAATTCACAGGTCGTCAGCCAGATGGCCACCGCGCCAAGCAATTCCGCCCCGCGCTGCTGCGGCGCCGCAATCAACACCGCGACCCCCAGTATCAGCGCGATCCGACCGGCATCGCTATCGCCCATGCCGCCGCCAAGATAGTCGTGCGTCGCCAGAGCCCCGATCGCCAGAACGGCGATCTGCGCGCCATGGACAATGGTCCCTGCCGGCAATCGCCGGGGATCAAGCCGATGCGTTACGCGGGAAAGCAGACGACGGTTCATGGACAGATGGCTGCGCCCAAGACGCCAACAAATGCTTGCCCACGCTGGTTAACCGGCATCGCTCCGTAGTATCACCTACTAAATTTCGGATCAAACCAACCGGTTCGGCCCAAAACGCGCGGCGCCGAGTATGAAACCCTCAGTAATATCTCGGATCCGGGGCTAATTGACCGCACATCGTCCGGCTTCGGTGATACCTGGAATGCCTCCCCGGCGGGCAAGGTTCTGGAGGCAATTCGATGGATGGTTGGCGCTCTCATGCTTCACGGCGGGCAAACAGGCGATGGTGCACGGGACTGGCGCTCTGTGCGCTGGCCGTGCCCTTGCATGCGGCGGCGCAACAAGTGGTCGACACGCGCATGGAAAATGACACGGCCGCTTCGCGCCTGCGCCCGGAATATGATCAGCCGGGCATACCGGCGGCAACGTTCCTGCTGTTTCCCACGCTGAGCGCCGAAGCCGCGTACAACGACAACATCTATGCGCGCAGCGACATCAAGACCGGCGATGCCACGCTCGTCCTGCGCCCGGCGATCAATGTCCGGTCGCAATGGTCGCGCAATCAGTTTGACGTGATCGCTCGCGGCGAATTCGATCGCTATGCCAAACATGCTGGCGAAAACGTCGAAACCGGGGCTATCGGCGTCGATGGCCGGATCGACATCGATGGGCAGATGACGCTTTCGGCCGATGCCATGCTGGCCAGCAATATCGAGCCGCGCGGATCGACCGGCGACACGCTGTTCGGGGCAAAGCCGGTCGCCTATGGCCAGATCACCGCCAATCTCAAGCTGGATCAGGCGTTTGACCGTACCCGGCTGACGCTGTCGGGCCATCTCGACCGCTATCGCTATGTTGCGCGCGAACTCGACGGCGTGCCGATCGACATGTCCTATCGCGATTTCAATTATCTTGAAGGCAAGGCCCGCGTGGCGCAGGCGCTTTCGCCCGGTGTCGCCGCCTATGTCGACCTCGAACTCGACAACAACACCTACAGCCACCTGACCCCCGGCACCGGGCAGCGCGATTCCACGCAATATGCCGCGCTGTTCGGCTTTGCCTTCGGGATCAACCGCCTGCTCCAGGGCGAGGCGGCGGTCGGCTATTTCCATCGCGATTTCCGCGACAATGCCTATCGCGCGGTATCCGGGCTCGACTACAATGTTGCGCTGGCATGGAGCCCGACCCGGCTGACCACGGTCAACCTGACTGCCGACAAGGCGTTTCAGCGTGCGCCGATGCTCGGTGTCGCAGGCTTTGAGCAACAGGACTTCGGCGTCACGGTTGTGCACGAATTGCTGCGCAACATACTGCTGCGTCCGGGCGCCACCTATAGCCTGTCGGAATATGTCGGCTCGCCGTTTCACGACCGCTTTGCCAGCGCCCAACTTGGCGCCACCTGGCTGCTCAGCCAACACTGGCAAGTCGATGCCAATGTCACACACCGGCTTGGCCGTTTTTCCGACCAGGCGCTGGCTGCGCGCAATTTCAATCAGAACCGCGTCAGCCTCGCACTGACGTATCGCTTCTAGGCGCGCGCAATGGCCAGCCTGCCGCTCGGCGAGACACCCCTGCCCGCAGCGCCGGTCCTGTCCGGCAGCGCCGTTCATGCCGATCGCACGGCTTTGATTGCGGCGCGCGGGCGCGGTTCGCTGCGCCTGATCATGGCGCGCTGTGCCACACGCCCGTTCGCCTGGCGCATGGCGATTGCGCTCGCTTTCGTGTTTGCCCTCGTGCGGCTGATCAATGCCTATCCTCTGCCCCATGGGCTGCCCGCGGTGCGGCTCTCGTTGACCGAGAGGCCCGGCATCGTGTCTGCGCCGCTTGGCAGCGAGCAAACCGACCTGCCCGCGCTGCCCGGCCCCGGCGCGCTGCTTGCGCTTGATCCCGATCAGGCCCGCGCTTCCAACGCCGCTGTCGCGCCGCAGCCCTTTTCCGAAATTGCGCCCCCATTCCGCGCGGCAGGCATGGCCGCCGATGCTCGCGGGCGCGCGGTCGACTGCCTCGCCGCCGCGGCGTGGTACGAAGCGGGCGACAATCCACCGGGCGAACGCGCCGTGGCCCAGGTCGTGCTCAACCGGGTGCGTCACCCCGCCTTTCCCAAATCGGTCTGCGCCGTGGTGTTTCAGGATTCCGCGCGCAGCAAGGCCTGCCAGTTCACCTTTGCCTGCGATGGCTCGCTGTCCGCGCGTGTGCCGGGGGCGGCGGCATGGACCCGCGCCCGCGCCATTGCGCTCGCCGCCCTGGCCGGCATGGTTGACAGCACCGTCGGCCTCGCCACGCATTACCACGCCGATTATGTCGTGCCGCGCTGGCGCGACAGCCTGGTCAAGATGGCGGCGGTCGGCCCGCACTTGTTCTATCGCTGGCCCGGCACCTGGGGCTCGCTTGCCGCGCTGCGCCCCCTGCCGCCGGGCAGCGACGAACCCCACGTGCTCAGCCTCGCGCGCCTGTCGCCGGCGCATGTCCCCGCGCTGCCCGATGATGACTCGGTAACCCAGCCCCGGCTTGCGCCACCGCCGCCCCTGGCCACGCGCGCGCTCGCCGAAATCGCGCCAGCGGCAAAGCCCACGCCAACCGCCCGCCTCGCCGCCGACCCAATCGACCTCACGCTCGATCCCGCCGCCTTTCCCGGCAGCTATGCCGTGCGCGCCTATGCCTTGTGCAAGGATCACCCCCGCTGCCTCGTGCTGGGCCACACCCCCACACCGGGCGAAGCGATCCCCTTCCTGTTCCTGCACGATGCACGCAAAGGCGTCGACACCGCGCTATGGAACTGCGCCCGCACCCCCCGCCCGGACCGCTCACAATGCCTCCCCGATCCAGCCGCGACCGCGCGCCTGATCGTCAACTGGCAGCGCTGACGGCGCCAAATACCACCACGCGCATTTCTGCCTGGAGCGTGCGGCGACAGTGCCTCGGCATCACTTCACATCATCGCGTTCATCGCGCGAGGGATGGAGCGAGCGCAGCGAGGTGCCATAGCCGATTTCCTGACGATCCTGCTCCGACCCCCGTATGACCGCCGGGACGAAATCACACATTAACGACCTTAGCGTGCTGCCTGCCGCGAGGAAGGCCGCCACCATGGCATAGCCGATCGCGCTCGCGCCGTCGGCAATCAGGACCGTATGCCTGAAAACTTCATGGCCTGTCTCAGCCGCCCGGTGCCTGCAGAGCGGGATAGCCGACGGATTGGGCAAACAGCACGCGTCGATCCGCGCCCAATTGCAGTCGCTCGGCCAGCGCGGCCTTGTCGCAATTGTGAAACCAGGCGGCCAGCCGTAATTACCCAGGCCCTTGCCAAGGCGGTCGGTCTGTGATTCACACTATCCATGAATCGCGAGGAACTCGAAGGGCTTACGAAGCCGGAGTTGGTCGAGTTGGTGCTGCGCCTTCAGCGGCCTGACAAGACCTCGCGGACATCGTCGAAACCACCATCTACCGACCGCAAGGCGAAGCGCGATGGGTCTCGCCCCGGCGGTGCCAAGCCCGGCCACAAGGGGCATGCGCGCAGTCTGGCTGAAAAGCCGGATAACGTTGAAGATCACCGTCCGACGCATTGTCGCCATTGCGGTCTGCCGTTTGCTGAAGATGAGGCAGGCGCAGTGATAGGGGAATATGACGAAATCGATCTTCCCGAAGTAAAGCCGATCGTCAAACGTCATCGCAGGCTGAAGTGCCGTTGCGCGACGTGCGGAAAGACGTCCGCCGCGCCGTTGCCGCAGGCAGCGCAGGGCACTCCCTTTGGCAAGCGTATCCACGCCTTGGCGATCTATCTGAAGTCGAACCAATTGTTCTCCTATCAGCGGCTGCAAGGCGCGTTTGCCGACCTGTTCGGGCTGACGCTCAGCCAGGGCGCACTGATGAATATGTTCCAACGCGCCGCGCCGGTCTTTGCCGCTGGCCGCGACAATGCCCTTGCCGTCCTGCGCCGCGCCGATGTCGTCGCTTGCGATGAAACGGGTGTGCGGATCGAAGGGTGCAATGCCTACCAATGGGTATTCTGCTCGGCTGAGGCCGTCGTCCATACCGCCGACTTCACCCGCGCAGGTCAGGTCGTGCGTGACACGATGGATGGCCATCAGCCCGAGGTGTGGATATCGGACCGCTACACCGCCCAGCAAGGGCATGGCCGGCTCCATCAAACGTGCCTGGCTCATCTCGACCGGAAGGCCCGCTTTGTTGCTGAAAATGGCAGCGATCTGACAGGCATGCGGCTCCAACTCTGGCTTGATCGTGCCTTCGGTCTCGCCAGAAACATCACCGAACTCGCTGCCTCCACGGTCAAGAACCATAAGCGCGCGCTCGAACGTGATCTCGACACCATCCTTGCCAGCGCCACCGATTGTCCGCTGGCCGACGAACTGATTGGCCAAATCCGGCGAGCCCGCGATCAGTTGCTCACCTTCTGCGACTTTGCCGGAAAGGTCGATGCCACCAACAACGTCAGCGAGAGAGCGCTGAGGCCAAGCGTCATCCAAAGGAAAGTAAGCAACGGCTATCGCGCCAAATGGGCGGCCGACGCTGAGGCCGCTTTGCGATCAACTGTTGATACCGCCCGCCTGACGGGAGGCAATCCCTACCAGATCATCCTCGGCGCCGTCTCCGCCTGATCCCCTAAACAGGGCCTGGGTAGTTACATTTCCCCGACACGGGTTTGCAAAAGACATTTTCCGTGGGCTTGATCAGTGAAAATCCCTGGATTTCGGGATAATCCGCGCGTTGCGCGGGTGCGTGCGGCTGGGTGACGGCATTGGCGCCTGATCCGCCAGGCGAGCCAGATCGTCGCTGGCGTCGGTCAGGTGGGCGGCGATGACGTGGATCACGCCTTCGTCGCATTCGACGCGGCCGCGCACTTCCATCAGGCGCGCGCCCATCACCACTTTGCGCTGTTTTTCCTTGAGATCGGGCCAGATGACCAGATTGATCACCCCGGTTTCGTCCTCCAGCGTGATGAAGCACACGCCTTTGGCGCTGCCCGGCTGCTGACGCACCAGAACCACGCCTGCGACATGGACCATCGCGCGCGCCTTTCGCGTGGCAAGGTCGCAGGCGCGCACAAAGCCGCGCTCGGCCAGATGCGGGCGCAGAAATGCCATCGGATGCGCCTTGAGCGACAGGCGCAGCGTCTGGTAATCGGCGACGACTTCCTCGCTGGCGGGCATCACCGGCAGGCGCGTGCGCACCGCCTCGATCCCTTGGTCGCGCGCGCCCATCGCAGCAAACAGCGGCAAATCGGGCGCGGCGATCAGGCTGCGTGCCTGCCACAAGGCCTCGCGCCGCGACATCCCGAGCGAGCCGAACGCATCGGCCGCCGCCAGCCGCTCGATCACCGTCGGCGACAGCCCCGCACGCACGCGCAGATCGGCGAGATCGCCATAGCGCCCCTCATCCTGACGCGCGGCAATCAGCGCGGCGGCATGGATTTCGCCAAAGCCGTCGATCTGCCGCAGCCCCAGCCGCAGCGCATCCCCTTCCAGCGTGCAGTCCCATTCGCTGTGGTTCACGTCCGGCGGATGCACGACGACGCCATGATCGCGCGCATCGCGCACGATCTGCGCGGGGGCATAAAACCCCATCGGCTGCGAATTGAGCAGGCCGCAGGCAAAGGCCGCCGGGTAATGGCATTTCAGCCAGCTTGAAACATAGACCAGCAGGGCAAAGCTCGCCGCGTGGCTTTCGGGAAAGCCGTATTCGCCAAAACCCTTGATCTGGTTGAAACAGCGCGCGGAAAAGGCGGGATCATAACCGCGCGCGATCATCCGCCCGACCATCATGTCCTCCATCTCGTGGACCATGCCCCGGCTGCGGAATGTCGCCATCGCCTTGCGCAGCCGATTGGCCTCGGCGCTGGAAAACTTCGCCGCGTCGAGCGCGATTTTCATCGCCTGTTCCTGAAAGATCGGCACGCCATACGTGCGCGCGAGAATCGAGGTCAGCTCGTCAGGCGGCCCATGGCGCGGGTCGGGCGCGGGGATGACGACGGGCTCGTCGCCGCGCCGCCGCTTGAGATAGGGGTGTACCATGTCGCCCTGAATCGGCCCCGGGCGCACGATAGCCACTTCGACCACCAGATCATAGAATTCACGCGGGGCGAGGCGCGGCAGCATGCTCATCTGCGCCCGGCTTTCGACCTGAAACACGCCAAGCGAATCCCCCCGGCACAGCATGTCATAGACCGCCGGGTCTTCACGCGGGACCGTCGCCAGCGTCAGGTCGCGGCCATGATGCGCGCCCAGCAGATCGAGGCATTTGCGGATGCACGTCAGCATGCCCAGCGCCAGCACGTCGACTTTCAGAATGCCGAGCGCATCGATGTCATCCTTGTCCCATTCGATGAAACTGCGCTCGGGCATCGCGCCATTGCCCACCGGCACCGTCTCGATCAGCGGACCCTGGGTGAGGATAAACCCGCCGACATGCTGCGACAGATGGCGCGGCATGCCGATCATCTGTTCGGCCAGGCGGATCACCCGGCGCAAATGCGGATCGGTGATGTCGAGCCCCGCCTGCGCCACCTTGCCCTCGGCAAGATCGCCGCCCCAGCTGCCCCAGACCGTGCGCGCGAGCGCCCCGGTGACATCCTCGGTCAGCCCCATCGCCTTGCCCACTTCGCGGATCGCCATGCGCGGGCGATAGTGGATCACCGTGGCGCAAAGCCCGGCGCGATGGCGGCCATAACGGCGATAGATATACTGGATCACCTCTTCGCGCCGCTCGTGCTCGAAATCGACGTCGATGTCGGGCGGTTCCTTGCGCTCTTCGGAAATGAAGCGGTCAAACAGCAACGCGTGCTTCGCCGGATCGACCGCCGTGATCCCCAGGCAATAACACACCGCCGAATTGGCCGCCGAGCCGCGCCCCTGGCACAGGATCGGCGGATCTTGCGCACGGGCAAAATCGACGATGTCCTTGATCGTCAGGAAATAGGCGGGAAGCGCCAGCTTTCCGATCAGCGCCAGTTCGCGCCGCAGCGTTTCGGCCACCGCCTCGGGCACGCCGTCGGGATAGCGCCAGCGTGCCCCGATCCAGGTCTGTTGTTCCAGCCAGCCTTGCGGAGCGCGGCCTTCGGGGCAGATTTCCTCGGGATATTCATAGCTGAGGTCGACCAAGGCAAACGTGCAGGCATCGGCCAGCGCGCGCGCGGCGGCAATCGCGTGGGGCCAGCGTTCGAACAGCCGCGCCATCGTTTCGGGCGATTTCAGATGCCGCTCGGCATGGGGTTCGAGCCGATGCCCGGCGGCGGCGACCGTCGTCTTGTGGCGGATCGCGGTCATCACATCATGCAGCGGGCGCCGCGCCGCTTCGTGATAGAGCACATCGTTGGTTGCCATGATCGTCAGCCCATGCGCGCGCGCCAGCGCATCGAGCGCATTGATCCGCGCCAGATCGTCGCCGCCATAGCCATGGCTCGCGGCGATATGCCGCAGGCCCGGCAGGCTGTGGACAAGATGGGGGATAATCCCGGCAATAGCGGTGGACAGCATGGTGACAGGCGGTGGATTGCCGCCGCCCAGCGGCACGACATTGCCCGGCACTGCGATCGTCATGACCTGCCGGAGATCGCGCGGCGGGATCAGCACGAGTTCGATCCCTTCGCCATGCGCGGCGAGCATCGCCAGCGTGATGTCGCAACGCCCCTTTTCCTGCCACTCGCCCTCGGGCGTCGCCATGCGCCCCGCCGAAATCAGGCGGCACAGCCGTCCATACCCGGTGCGATCGCGCGGATAGGCCAGGAACGACAGCCCCTCCGTCGTCTCGATACGGCAGCCGATCACGGGCCTGAGGCCAAGCGCGCGTGCCTCGACATGAAACCGCACCACCCCGGCCAGCGAATTGACATCGGCGATCCCGACCGCATCATAGCCCAGCGCGCGCGCGCCGGTGATCAGATCGACCGGGTCCGACGCTCCGCGCAGAAACGAAAAACAGCTCATCAGCCCAAGCTCGACGAACGCCGCCCGCTGTGGCGGCGCGAGCGGCCCGTCGGACGCGGCATGTCGGCGGTCGAAAGCCCGCGACGGCTCGGGCATGGCCCCTTACCCCCCGGACAGTCGCTGCGCGAGCGCGGCGCAATCGTCGGTATGCCTCACTGGCTCCGGCGCGCGGGGGTCGCGCATGCCCGCGCGATAGGTGCGCCACTGCGCCGCGACCGGATCGCCTGCGGGCAAGTCGGCGCGGTTCGCCGGGGGGCCCTTGCGCAAAAGGGTCCCATCCCAATGCAAAGTGCCCAGCGGCGTCAGGATCGACCAGCGCAGCGCGCCAAAGCGGCGCACGAAGAAGGCGGCATTGGCATCGAGAATATGGTGTTCCGGCTCGAACCAGGCGACATGATGCCCGCCATCGGCCAGGCGAAAGCGCACGAAAGCGCGCATCCTGTATATGTCGCGCCGAACATCGCGGGCCAGGGCATCGATCGCCCGCACATCGGCATCGGCGCGGGCCTCCATCAGCCGGGGCGCGGATTGCAGGCGCCAGAGCAGGCGATAGAGCAGAGCAAACCGCGCCGGATCGGCATGAAGCACCGCGCTTTGGGCAAGATCGAGATAGCCGCGCGAAGTGCGCACCGGCAGGGCATCGTCGGCAGGCGCGTCGACCGACGCTTCGCCCAAAGGCGTCCAGACGGCCCGTTCGGGCGCAACACCGGCCTGGACCAGCCGCCGCGCCGCATCGCGCCAGGCATCGAAAGGCGACGCATCGCATTGTACCGTGTCGATCGGACTTGCGCGCTTTTCGAGCGTGGAAATCTGAGTCATTCGTTCCTTATATGTTCTATATTGGAAAAAGCCAGTGGCCTGATCAAGAGGCGTGTGGGCAAGTCGGAAAAGCGGCCAACCGCCATCTGCCCGCCGTCACCCACCCGCCGGCGCCATGACGATCACCGCAGGGGGGCGTCGCGGCGCGACACGCTTGCGCGGGGCCAGGCCGAGCGGGGCCAGCGCATTGCACCGCGCCAGAATTGCGTGCGCCAGCCAGGGCAGTCCCAGACCGACCGCGGTACAGACGATCCAATAGATCATCGCCTGTTGCGGCACATGCAGCCGCGTCAACGCGATCCGCGCACCCGCCGTGCCCAGAATATGCATGACATAGATCGTCATCGAGGCGCGCCCCAACTGCACAAACAACGGCTGCACCACGCTGCCCGCCAAAACCCGCGCCAGCATGAGCACGAACACGATCCCGCACGCCGCAGCAGGCAAGGCGACCGGTTTCAGATAGGGCGCCTCTCCGGCATGCGGCACAAGCAGCAAGGCGCCGCCCCACAGCACCGCCATCAGCGGCAGCAGGCCGGGCCGCGCAGGCAGTACCCTGATCCCGTCGGCAGCAAGCACCCCGGCCACGAAAAACACCGCCTGATGACAGATCTGATGCGCGATGGTGTCGCCATCGAGGCCATGACTGACCACTATCCCGATCAGGGCAAGCGGCACCAGCACGCGCGCGCGAACCCCGACCAGCGCCACGACCAGCATGTAGACCATCAGCGCATAAAGGAACCAGAACGGTGAAATCGGCTGCCAGGCAATTTTCGTCAGCGCCGACCAGTCGCCATGCCCGTTGGTCATCCCCGACAAGAGCACCAGCATGGTCCCCTGCACCAGCGACCACAGCACATAAGGCCAGGCGATCGTCCACAGCTTGCCGCGCAGGAAATCCCCGCGCCCGCGCCGCAACGAGCCCGGTACATTGAGCCCGGCGAGCAGCATGAACAACGGCATGTGAAACGTGTAGAGGCCAAAGTCGAACAGCCGCCAGCCGGCGCCGCGCGCGATATTGGCGGCCATCAGACCGCGCTCGGCGTGGCCGGCCACGACAAGCACGATGCCGATGCCCCTTGCCAGATCGAGCCATTCGATGCGCCGCCCGCTCAATTTATCATCCTTCAGGGTTCCATGCCGGAAATCCGAAGGAAAGGACTACGCCAGACTCCTCCTGGCTGCATGGCGCATCGCATCGATCCCGGAGCTTTAGCCGCAGATCCCCTGCAGGAACCATTCCGGCGCGCCGCCGCGTCCGTCGCCCGCCAGACCCCGGCGATAGATCCAGTAGCGGCGCCCTGCGCTGTCTTCGATGCGGTAATAATCGCGCAGCCGCGCCGCGCCCTTTTCGCGCCACCATTCCGGCGCGATCCGTTCGGGCCCTTCGGCGCGGGCAATCTCGTGCACCTGCCCGCGCCAGCGGAACAGGCGCGGCAGACCGTCGGGCGCTTCATAAATCACCGCAATCGGCTCGGCGCGGTCGAGCAGTTTCAGCGGTCGGGCATGCAAGGCCAGTTCTTCCTGAACGCGCAATGCCAGGGCCGGGGCCGGGGCTAGGGCCAGGGCCGGGGCCAGGGCCAAGGCCGGGTCCGGGGCGACCCAATGCTGCGCGCGCTCGGGCATATGGCTGGCGCGCGGGATCGGCATGCGCACGGCATCGGCGCCCAGCCGCACGGTCAGTCGGTCGAGGCAGGCAGCAAGACTGGTGCCATGCGCCTCTGCCGCCGCATCGAGATCGGTCTGGGTCAGCGCCAGCGGCTCGGCCCAGGGGGCGGACAGACGCACCAGTTCGATACCGAAACCGGCGTCGCAATCGTCGAGCCGATGCGCAAACAGCCGCATGACATGCGCCGGATCGCGCGTTGCCGCCGCCAGTTCGATCCGGCGGTGCAGGACTTCGCCATCGACTTTCCACATCGTCAGATCGAGCCTGCGCGCGCCCTGCCCCATCGCCTCCAGACGGCGCGCAAGCGCCATGGCGAGATCTTCGACCACGCGGTCGAGCAAGGCGCGGTGTCGCACCGGCTCGATCAGGCGACGCTGCACCAGCGGCACCGGAGCCGCGAACACCGGCAGGATCGGTTCGGGCACGCGCCCGGCCATCTGATCGAGCCGCACCAGCGGATTGGCCGCCGGGGCGCGCCGGTCGCGAAACCGCCGCGCCAGCGCCGCCCGACCGATCGTCGCCAGATCGCCGATGCGTTTCAGCCCCAGCCGTTCGAGCAGGAGCACGACCGCATCATCGAGCCGGAGCGCCGCCACGGGCAGATCGGCCAGCGCCATCAGCGGATCGGCATCGGGCGACAAAGTGCCATGATCGCGGCCATAATGCGCCAGCGCCCAGGCCGCCCCGGCACTCGGCGCGATCGCCAGCCGCACCGACAGCCCGCGCGCGGCAAAACAGCCTTGCGCATCGGCCATCAAGGCGGCTTCGCCCCCGAACAAGTGCGCCACCCCGGTCACATCGACGATCAATCCATCGGGCGGGTCCAGCGCGCTCCACGGGCCCCAGCGCTGCGCCCAGAGCGCCAGCGATTCCAGAAATGCCCGATCGCCCGCCGGATCGGCGGGATGAACAATCAGTCCCGGCGCCAGCGCGCGCGCATCGGCCAGCAAGGCGCCCACGCGCCCGCCCGCCTGCCGCGCCGAGGCGGACGCGGCAACAATGCGCGGGCCATGCGCGGTTTCGCCGACCAGCACCAACGGCGCATCGGGCGCTGTTTCAAGCGCTAAGCGGCTCAGCCGCCAGCGGTCGATCGCCAGCGCCGGGCACCATGCCGCCATGATCCGGCGCGAAGACGGCGAGAACCTGCCGTTCTCCATCATGACCAAGCATCCATTGTCCGGGTTGAAAAACATGCGCGCGAAACAAGTCTGCCCGCCAGCGCGGATCGCCGGGGCCTTGCGGATTCCAGCGCGGCGGCGGACTGGGCGCGGCGGCGACATCCCAGCGCATCCGCGCCGAGCCGAGATCGTGCCGCGCCGCCAGCCGCACCAGCCACAAGGGCGCGCCATGGCGCCCCGCCACCAGGCTCAACCGGCGCGACGCGGTAAAATCGAGCGCCCTCGGATTGCCCGCAATTTCGCCGATCACGAAAGCGAGGTCGCGACAGCGCAGCCCCTCTTCAAGCGCGAACAAGGCGTCCTCCACCCGATCAACCGCGACATGGATCAGGCGGTGGCGCAAGGCTTCGGGCAAACCAGGCCGATAGGGCCGACCCGACAAACGGATCGCCGCCTTGTCCTGCACCCACAGCCAGGGACGATGATCGACACTCTCGTCCGCCGCATCGATGGCCAGCGCCAGCGCAAACGCCGCACCGCTCGCCTCGTCGGCGGAGGCAAAGATCTCGGCATGGTGACAGGCCCCGCCCGCTTCGCCGCGCAGGCCCGGTCGCCAGCGTGTTGCGCGCCCATCATCCCCGATCCGGGGAGGGGGACCACCCGAAGGATGGTGGAGGGGACTGCCCCCGGGCACGATCTTTGACGGCGTGGCGCCCAGTCGAAAGCCCCCTCCACCACGCTGCGCGTGGTCCCCCTCCCCGGATCGGGGAGGATCGGAACTGTGCGGCAAGGTGGGGGCGAATCGGGTCATTTGTTCTTATTATGTTCTTATTCTCCGATTGCGCAACCGCCAACGGCAACGGGCCGGGAAACGCTTTCGCGCCCCGGCCCGTTTCCTTGCAAACACAGCGTCTGGGCAAACACAGCGTCTGGGCAAACCGCAGATCACTCGATCGGCGGCACCGAACTGGGCGGCAGATCGCTGTCTTCTTCATGCACTTCAAAGAGACCGCGCCCGACATGGCTGCGGCTGCGGCTATAGGCATAATAGACGATGAGCCCGACCAGCGCCCAGCCGACGAACAGCTCCATCGTCGCCACCGACAGGCTGACAAACAGATAGAGACAGCCCGCAATCGAGATCGGCGCGATCACCCACACCGCCGGGGTACGAAACGGACGGCGGCGCCCGGCGTCGGTCCGGCGCAGCACCAGCACCGCGATCGACACCGCGGCAAAGGCAAACAGCGTCCCCGAATTCGACACGTCGGCCAACAGACCGACCGGGAAGAACGCCGCAAACAGGGCAACGAAAATCCCGGTCAGCACGGTGATCACATGCGGCGTATGGAATTTCGGATGCACCTTGGAGAAAAACTCGGGCAGCAGTCCATCGCGGCTCATCACGAAAAAGATGCGGGTCTGGCCGAACATCATCATCAGGATGACCGAAGGCAGCGCAAGGATCGCTGCCGCACCAACCAGCCAGCCGACAAACGGATAACCGACCTGACGCAGCGTCCAGGCCAGCGCTTCCTTTGAACAGACCACCGCATTGTCGTGAATCGCAGAGCAGGCATGCGACAGCGCGGGCGTGCCCGGATCAAGCGCGACATGGCCCGGCCCGAACACCGGCTGCGCGCCGACCGTGCCGATCACCCCGGCAGCCACCAGCATGTAGAACACCGTACAGATCGCCAGACTGCCGATCAGGCCGATCGGCATGTTGCGTTGCGGATTGGTCGTCTCTTCCGCCGCAGTCGAAACCGCATCAAACCCGACATAGGCAAAGAAGATCGACGCCGCCGCGCCGGAAATCCCGGTGAAGCCGAGCGGCGCAAACGGGACGAAATGGCCCGAGCGGATCACCGGCAGCGTCAACGCGACGAACAGCGACAGCGCGGCGATCTTGATCGCGACGAGAACGGCATTCACCGTCGCGCTTTCCTTGGTGCCCAGTACCAGCAGCACGGTGATCACCGCCGCGATCGCCATCGCCGGCAGATTGATCAGCCCGCCGTCAAACGGCCCGCGCACGAATTCGAGCGGGACCGTGACATGGAAACTGTTCTGGACAAACCCGATCATATAGCCGGACCAACCGACCGCCACCGCGCCCGCCGCAATCGCGTATTCGAGGATCAGCGCCCAACCGACCATCCACGCGACCAGTTCGCCCATCACGGCATAGCTGTACGTATAGGCCGATCCCGAAACCGGCACCATCGCGGCCATTTCGGCATAGCACAGCGCCGCCACCGCGCAGACGAAACCGGCGATGACAAAGCTGAGCATCATGCCCGGCCCCGCCTTTTGCGCGGCCTCCGCAGTCAGCACGAAAATCCCGGTGCCGATCACGGCGCCGACCCCGAGCATGGTCAATTGAAACGCGCCGAGCGTGCGATGCAGCGATTTTTTCTCGGCCGTGGCTAAAATGGCGTCGAGTGATTTGACGCGACCAAACATTGAATTCTCCCGCCTTGGTCCGCCGCAAGAACCCCCGGCCATCGCGGCGCCACCCTGCTGGGGAATGCGCCGGGATCGCCCCGGTTGCAACGGAAACCAGGTTGTGGGAATTGACGCTAGACGCACGAATGGCCCCGGCAAAGCGCTTTTTGCCTTGTGCAATGCGCAAAAACGCCCGACCAGCGCGAGACTATCTTGCGACACCGGGTAAAGCAGCATGTCCACGACGTTTCAGCTCGATACATCGACCAGCCGGGCCCACCCGACACCTGCCCCGATGAAGCGCCTGACCGTGCCCGACGTGCGCCAGCGCAAAGTCGACGGCGCAACCGCAGAACCGATCGTGATGCTGACCGCCTATACCGCGCGGTCTGCGCAATTGCTCGATGCGCATTGCGATCTGCTGCTGGTCGGGGATTCGCTGGGGCAGGTGATCTATGGCCTGCCGTCGAGCGTGCCGGTCACGCTCGACATGATGATCGCGCATGGCGCGGCGGTGGTGCGCGGCAGCTATCACGCGGCCGTGATCGTCGACATGCCCTTTGGGACATATGAAGCCTCGCCCGAGGCCGCCTTTGCCAGCGCCGCGCGAATCATGAAGGAAACCGGCTGCGCCGGGATCAAGCTCGAAGGTGGCGAGGCAATGGCCGAAACGGTCGCCTTTCTGACCCGCCGGGGCATCCCGGTGATGGGCCATGTCGGACTGACCCCGCAGGCGGTCAATGTGCTGGGCGGATACAATGCGCGCGGGCGCACCGAGGCAGAGGCCGACAAGATCATGGCCGATGCGCGCGCGCTCGATGCGGCAGGCGCCTTTGCGATCGTGATCGAAGGCGTGGTCGAACCGATTGCCGTGGCGATTACCGGGCAAGTCGCGTGCCCGACCATCGGTATCGGCGCCTCGGCCCGCTGCGACGGGCAAGTGCTTGTCGCCGAAGACATGCTCGGCCTGTTCGAACGCGTCCCGCGCTTTGTCAAAGTCTATGAAAACATCGCCGAAACGATCGGCGCAGCGGCAGCCCGCTATGCCGCCGACGTGCGCGCCCGGACATTTCCGGGGCCCGAACAGACCTATCAGCCGCGCGCGCCAAAGCCGTAAGACATCCCTCCCCGGCATCGGGAGAGATCAATGGAGACCCGCCTTGCTGCGTCAATTTGCCGGATCTGTGGCGTTCACGCTTGTCGCGCTTATCGCCGCGCTGGCCTATGGCTGGCTCGACACCGGTTCGCTGGCCGCGACAGCGGGGTTTGCATGGATCGTTATCGTGCTGGCCGTGCTCGAAATCTCGCTGTCGTTCGACAATGCGGTGGTCAATGCCGCCGTACTTGCCGACATGGATGCGGTGTGGCAGCGCCGGTTCCTGACCTGGGGCATGCTGATCGCGGTATTCGGCATGCGCGTGGTCTTTCCGCTGGCGATCGTCGCGCTGGCGGCGGGGCTCGGGCCGGTCGATGCGCTGGTACTGTCGTTGACCGAACCGGCGCGGTACGAGGCGATCGTCAGCAGCGCGCACGGTGCAATCGCCGGGTTCGGCGGGGCGTTCCTGCTGCTCGTCGGGCTCGGCTATTTCCTGGACGAGGACAAGGCAGTGCACTGGCTCGGCTGGATCGAGCGGCCTTTGGCGGCATTCGGCCAGATCCGCGCGCTGGCCATTGCGCTCGTGCTCGGGCTGCTGATGCTGATCGCGCGCACGCTGCCGGGGCACGAAGCGCTGGTCTTTGTCGAAGCGGGGCTTGGCGGGATCGTCGCCCATGTCGCGGTCGAAGCGATCGGTACGCTGCTTGAATCGCACGAAGCAGCGCGGCGGGCGGCGGGCGTCATGATCCGCTCGGGCCTCGGCGGCTTTATCTATCTCAACGTGCTCGATTCATCGTTCAGCTTTGATGGGGTGATCGGCGCCTTTGCGCTGTCGAACAACATGGTGATCATCGCGCTCGGCCTGTCGGTCGGGGCAATGTTCGTGCGCTCGATCACGCTCTTGCTGGTGCGCCAGGGCACGCTCGCGCAATACCGCTTTCTCGAACACGGCGCATTCTGGGCGATCATCGCGCTCGGCCTGATCATGCTCGCCTCCGCGCGGATCGCCATTCCCGAAACGATCACCGGCCTGATCGGCGCGGTGCTGATCGGCCTGTCGCTTTGGGCATCGCGGCGAACGGCCTGATCCGCGTCATTTGCCCCCAAGACGCGGCGCGGGCGCGGGCGTGCCCGAAAACCGGGGCGCAGGCGCGGGCATGACCATGCCGCCATCCTCGACAAACGTGCCGCGCGCCGCATTGTGCGGATGGTGCGGCGCTTCGGCCAGGCTCAGCACCGGGGCAAAGCAGGCATCGGTGCCGTCGAGCAAGGCGCACCATTCCTCGCGCGTTTTGGTCAGAAACAAGGCGGCGACGCGCTCCTTCAGCGGGGCCCATGCCCCCGGGTCCATCTGCCGCACGAATTCGGGATCGTCCTTCAGGCCGGTGCGTTCGAGCAAAAGCGCATAGAATTGCGGCTCGATCGCCCCGATCGAAATCCACTTGCCGTCGGCGGTTTCATACGTGTCGTAGAAATGGGCGCCGCCATCGAGCAGGTTGACCCCGCGCTGATCGCGCCACTGGCCATTGCCGAAAAAGCTCCAGGTCATCGCCGAGAGAATCGCCGCGCCATCGACCATCGCGCAATCGACCACCTGCCCTTTGCCGGTGCGCTGCGCCGAATGGACCGCCGCCATGACGCCAAACGCCATCAGCATGCCGCCGCCGCCGAAATCGCCCACCGCATTGACCGGAAACACCGGCTTGCCCCCCGCCTGGCCATACGTGTGCAGCGCGCCCGACACGGCGATATAGTTGATGTCATGCCCGGCCAACGGCGCCATCGGCCCGTCCTGCCCCCAGCCGGTCATCCGCCCATAGACCAGCCGCGGATTGTCAGCGAGCAAGATGTCGGGCCCCAGCCCCAGCCGCTCCATCACACCGGGGCGAAATCCTTCGATCACCACGTCGGCCTCGCACGCCAGTTCGCGAATGCGGGCGATCGCGGCGGGGTCTTTCATGTCGAGCGCGAGCCGTTCGCGATTGCGGTTGAGAATGTCGCGGTTACCCGCATCGCCGACGCGGGCCGTGTTGCCCGGCCGCTCGATGCGGATCACCCGCGCGCCATGGTCGGCCAGCATCATCGCGGCAAACGGGCCCGGGCCGATTCCGGCAAATTCGAGTACGGTCAATCCTTCGAGCGCGCCGGGCATGTCCATCTCTCCGCAATTTTCACGACCATTTAATCGATCGATTGAATTGCCGATTAGCCCGCCTTTGCCCTTGTTGTCGAGGGGGTATTTGCCGCGCCTCCTGCAAGCGGCAGGTCCATCCCGCGCGCCAGCATCGCCTTGCGCAAGGCGGCAAGATCGGCCGCGCGCGCCGGATTGCCCGCCCAGCCCGCCGCCAGCAGCGTCATCGCCACCGCGCTTTCCGGGTTCTGCGCCAGATAGCGCGAAGTCATGCCGTCGGCATCGCCCGCCCGCCCGGCCGCGCGCAAGGCACTGTCCATGCGCACCAGCACCGCCTCGTTGAAACGGATCGCGGCGGCATTGGTATAGTCGATCAACGCCGAGCGCGCATCGCCGCGCATCATCCGAACGTCGCCGGCCAACATCTGCGCATCGGCGTTTCCGGCATTTTCATCGCGCAAGCGGTCGGCCACCGGTTGCGCCACGTCAGCCTGATGCGCGGCAAGCAGCGCGCGAATATACGGCACGGCGTTGGCGGCAAGACGCGGATTGTCGTCATAATGCTGCGCCAGCACCGACAGCGCCCCATTGCCGGCAAGCGGCGCGGCGTCCTGCAGCCCACGCATCGCGGCGGCGCGCGCGATCAGCGTCTGCCCGCGAGCGCGGTCCACTTTCGCCCGCGCTGCGCTTTCCCGCCCGGCCAGCCGGTTCCAGGCCTGGCCCACCAGCGCGGTCAGGTCCGGCCCGGCGCGCCCCGCCGCGACATCGCCGTCGAACAGATCGACCACCCGTCGCCAGTCGCCTTTGGCCGCGAGCGAGCGCGCCAGCAGATGCCGCGCGACCATGTTGTCGGGCTGCATCCGCACCAGCCGTTCGAACGCGCCGACCGACAAGTCGAAATTGCCCGCGCGATAGTCGAGCACCCCCGACAGCAGCAGCGCCGCGGGCATGTCGCGAAACGCCGTTCCGGTACGTTGCAAGATTGATCGCGCCAGCCCCGTCTCGCCCGCGCGCGCGGCAAGCACCGCCTCCATCAGGCGCGGGCGCGGGTTTTTCGGATCGACCTCGGCGAGCTTGCGCGCGACGATCAGCATCGCGCGATATTGCCCCATGTCGCCCAAAGTCGAGGCATAAGCATCGAGCAGCGGCGGTTCGTCGGGATGCAGATGCAACGCCGCCTCAAACCACGGCAGCGATGCCGCCAGCCCATATTGTTCGCGGATCAGCATGCCGCGCAGCGCCAGCGCGCGCGGGTTGCGCGGATCGAGCGCCACCGCGCGATCCGCCGCCGCCACCGCCAGCGCCTGTTCGCCCCCGGTAAAGCGCAGCGAAGCGATCGCGACCCACACGTCGGCATCGTCGGGCGCACGCTGCAACGCCTGATCGAATGCCGCAGCCGCTGCGTCGAGGCGACCATCGGCGAGCGCGATCTGCCCGCGCACGCGCCAGCCGAGCCCGGCACTGTCGGGCGTCATCGGCCCGCCATCGAGCGCCGCCGTCGCCCCGGCGCTGTCGCCTTGCGCAAACAGCGCCTCGGCCAACCATGCGCGCAGGGCCTTGTCGGCATGGGTGCGCGCGATCACCTTGCGCAAGCCCACTTCGGCCGAGACGGGATCGTGCCGGGTGATCGCGGCATCGGCCTCGCGGCGCGCGGCATCGATCGCGGTGTCGCCACCGCTGGCAACCGTCGCGCCGCCAAGCGCCAGGGCGAGCAGAGCGCCGCGCCTAATGTTGAAGGTCGTACTGCTTGAGCAAGTCATAAAGCGTCGGCCGGCTGATCCCGAGAAGGCGCGCGGTATTGGTGATATTGCCCTCGCTGCGCGCCAGGGCGTGGCGAATCATCCGCCGATCGGTCGCTTCGCGCGCGGATTTCAGATTGAGCGTCTGATCCTCGGCCGCGCCCGGTTCGGCCAGATCGAGGTCGGCGGCAGTGACCAGCTTGCCGTCGGCCATGATCACCGCGCGCTTCAGCCGGTTTTCCAGTTCGCGCACATTGCCCGGCCATCCCCAGCCGTCGATTGCGGCCAGCGCGTCGGGGGCGAAGCCCTTGATCGCCGGGTTCATCTCGGCGGAAAAACGCGCCAGAAACGCACGCGCGAGCAAAACCGCATCGCCCGGGCGGTCGGCAAGCCCGGGAATGCGCACGACGATTTCGGCGAGACGGTAATAGAGATCTTCACGAAACCGCCCGTCAGCGATCATCGCGTCGAGATTTTGGTGCGTGGCGCAGACGATGCGCGTGTCGACTTCGATCGAGCGGCGCCCGCCGATCCGTTCGATCGTGCGTTCCTGCAAAAAGCGCAACAGCTTGACCTGCAATTGCAGCGGGATGTCGCCGACTTCATCGAGGAACAGCGTGCCGCCGCTGGCTTGTTCGATCTTGCCTTCGGTGGTCTTGACCGCGCCGGTAAAGGCGCCCTTTTCATGCCCGAACAGCTCGCTTTCGAGCAGGTTTTCGGGGATCGCGGCGCAGTTGATCGCCACGAACGCGCCGCGCGCGCGGCTCGACGCATCATGCAGCCCGCGCGCCAGCAATTCCTTGCCCGTCCCGCTCGCGCCCAGCAGCATGACCGAGACATTGGTATTGGCCACGCGCTCGATCGTGCGCGCGACTTTGACCATTTCGGGCGCGGCGGTAATCAACCGGCCAAGCACGCGATGATCCTCGGGCGCGCGTTCGGCCAGCAGACGGTTTTCCTGCTCAAGCTTCCACACATGCAACGCGCGCCGCACGATCAGCCCGAGCGCGTCGATGTCGATCGGCTTGGCATAGAAATCATAGGCGCCGCGCTGAATCGCGCGCAGCGCGGATTCGCGCGCACCATGGCCCGATGCGACGATCACTTTGGTATCGGGTTTCAACGCCATGATCTCGTCGAGGATGGCAAAGCCCTCGCTCACGCCGTCGGGATCGGGCGGCAGGCCGAGATCGAGCGTGACCACCGGCGGCTCTTCGGCGCGCAGCAGCGCTATCGCGGTCTGGCGATCTCCGGCGACGAGCACGTCGAAATCCTCATAGGCCCATTTGAGCTGCGCCTGAAGACCCGGATCGTCTTCGACAATCAACAGCTTGGGGTGAATCGAGCTCATGGTGCGGCTGCTTTCGTCGCAAAGGGAGAAACGGATGGGGAAAATTCAGGCGCAGGAGCAAGCGGGAGACGGATGGTAAAGCGGCTTCCCAGCGCTTCGCGGCTTTCGACTTCGAGCCGGCCGCGCATCGCGTGAATCAATTCGCGCGCCTCGAATGCGCCGATGCCGAAACCGCCGGGCTTGGTCGAGACAAACGGCTTGAACAATCGGCTGCGCACGAAATCGGCGCTCATCCCGCAGCCGCTGTCGACCACTTCGATGACCCCCTCCGCCCCATCGCTCCGGCAATTGAGAACCACCCCAAGCTCGCCCTCGGTCGCATCGAGCGCATTCTGCACCAGATGGCTCAGCACCTGATCCAGCGGTTCGCGCGCGGCAAGCACCCGGCATGGCTGAAGGTCGGCGGCAAAGACCTGATCCCGCCCGATCGCCGCATTGCAACGCGCCGCGATCGCGCGGACCACGTCGTCCAGATCGAGCGGCTCGCTCGCCGGGACCGCCCCTGCGCCATAGCGCGACAGCCGCGCGATCAGCGCGTTGAGCTTGTCGGCGGCGTTGCGCAGCGTAACCAGCATGTCGCGGCGAAACGCAGGATTGTCGGCATGACGCTCGGCATTGCGCGCCAGCAGCGCAAGCTGGCTCGCCAGGTTCTTGATATCGTGCATGACAAAGGCGATGCGCCGATTGAATTCATCGAACCGGCTGGCCTCGAGCAGCGCCGCATGGCTTGTCTGTTCGGCAAGAAAGCTCGCCAATTGCTGCCCGACCACACGCAGGAGATCGAAATCCTCCCAATCGAGCTCTCGCACCAGAGCCGGGCGACCAAGCACCACCAGCCCGACCAGCCGCTCGAAATGGAGCAGCGGAACCAGCACCCAGATCGCCTCTTCACCGACCATCCACGCGGGCATCAGCGCCACCTCGCCCGAATGATCGGTGCCCTTGCGAACCTGGTCGAGATCGACGATGAACCCCGTGCTTTCGAGAAAGCCGACCGCGCGCGGGTCCATCGCGCAAGCGGGCACTTCGATCGTCGGCCATTGCCAGCGCGCCGCCAGCACCAGTGCGCCACCTTCGCCCGGCACCAGCAGCAGCCCGCGTGCGCTGTCGGTGATATCGGCCACCGCCTGCACCACGCGCGCATGGAGCGGCTGCGCATTGGCATCGGCGCGGCCGATGGTACGCGCAAACCGCAGCCATTCGGCGCGATAGTCATAGCGGTGTTGAAAGAAATGCTTGGCCAGCACGACATTGAGCCAGCGCCGCAGCCGCGCCGAAGGCACCAGCCCGATAATGATGACCGTCGTGACAAAGGCAAAGCCGAGCTGAACCAGCTCGGTGGCATTGCCCCCCGCCCAGGCGACCGACTGCGCCGCGCCGACCATCACGATCAGATAGATCCCGATAACCAGCAGCACGAGCGACTGAAACGCCACCGCGCGCGATGGCGACAGCCGCAGCGACGCGCCGGTACGCGCCGCGATGCCGACCATGATCACCGTCACCCCTTGCGCCAGCGCGCGCAAGGCGACCAGCTCCTCGGGGACGACGCGAGCGAGGTAGGCGATCGTGTAATAGTTGAGGTCATAGCCCCACAGCACCGCCAGCGCGAGGCAGTTCCACCGCACTGCGGCGCGCTGCCCGGCGACCGCGCCGACATAGAGATTGTGGACCAGCACCAGCGCGCCGGTGGTCATCAGCAAGTGAAACAGGTCGGACAATTGCCCGATCATCGTTCCCGCCGCCGGAAATTCGGCAAACCGCGCGGCCAACATGGTCAGCGCGATCTGAAACAGCTCGACCAGCGCGAGCACGGCGAGCACCGGGCGCACCGGGCGCACCGTCTCGTCGCGATTGTCGCGCGCAAACAGGCCGAGCACGACCATCAGCCAGGCGAGATTGCGCGCAACTTCCCCCAGCGTCGCCAGCACACTGCGCCCGCCCGAGGCCGAACAGATCAGGCACCAGAGCGCAGTCAGCGCCACCGCAACGATTTCGGCGCGGCCGGTCCCTTTGCGCCGCCGGTGGCGATCGATCAGCCAGACCACCAGCAGCATGGCGACAAAGGCTGCCGCCAGGTCCATCCAGCGCCCGGTCGTGGTCCAGTCGAGCCAGTGTCTCATAACCCGGCGGCCACGCTCATCGCGCGCCCTCGTTCCACAACACCACCCGCAGCGTCTGAAGCAGGATCAGCAAGTCGAGGAACAGGGTGTAATTCTTGGTATAATAGAGATCGAATTCGAGCTTGTTGCGCGAATCCTCGATCGAAGCGCCATAAGGATAGTTGATCTGCGCCCAGCCGGTGATGCCGGGCTTGACCATGTGTCGCTCGGCATAGAACGGCAGCTTTTCCTCAAGATCCAAAACGAATTCGGGGCGTTCGGGGCGCGGGCCGACAAAGCTCATCTCGCCTTTGAGCACAGTCCAGGCTTGCGGTAACTCATCGATGCGCAGCTTGCGGATGATCCGGCCGATACGCGTGACCCGCGGATCGTGCTCGGCCGCCCATTGCGCCCCGCCCGCCTCCGCATCGAGGCGCATCGAGCGCAGTTTGATCAGCGAGAAATCCTGCCCATAGAGCCCGACGCGGGTCTGGCGGAAAAACGCCGGGCCCCGGCTGTCGAGCTTTACCAACACGGCAAAGATCGCGACGATGGGCGCCGTCGCCAGCAACAGGGTCAGGCTGGCGACAATATCGAACAGGCGCTTGATCGCGCTCGAAACCATCTGTCCCGACGAAAAGCCGTCGGAAAAGATCAGCCAGCTCGGATTGACCGTATCAAGATCGATCCGGCCCGTCTCGCGTTCGAGAAACGTCGAAAACTCGCTGACATGGACGCCGGTGGTCTTGATCCGCAAGAGATCCTTGAGCGGCAGCGCGTTGCGCCGTTCCTCAAGCGCCAGCACCACTTCGCTGACGCCCAGATTTTCGACATGGTGCGTCAGATTGCCAATCGCGTCGCGATGGATCGCTTCTTCGATGACCGGTGGGTTTGCGCTCATCCCGACATAGCCGATGATGACAAAGCCGGCCTCCTGCCGCTCGCCCAGTTTGCGCAGCCGATCCGCGCGCGCGCCCGCACCCAGCACCAGCACCCGGCGGCGAAACGCCGCAGTGCCGAGCAGGCCGCTCAGCAAAAGCCGCACGAGCAGCAACAGCGCGATGGCGAAAAACATCGCATAAAGCAGATTCGAGCGCCACAGCGTGTGCCCCGGCAGCAGGAAATAGACCACCGACAGCGCGATGATCCCCAGGCTGATCGCGACAAGCAGCCGTGCCCCGGCATAACGCATCGAACGCAGCGCATCGGAGCCATAGACGCCGACCGCAATCATCGCGGTCTGCTCCAACGCGGCAAAGATCAGCAGCGGCGTCCAGCGCTGGTTGATGTCGCCGGGATCGATTCCGATCTGCCAGGCGCGTACCAGCCAGCCCAGTTCGCCCGCTGCAATCAGCAGCAGGAAATCGAACAGCCCAAGCAACAGGACCGCGTTGGGTATATAATGCTTGAACAAGCGGATCATCGACACTGATGCCCTTTGTGGTCCCATGCCGTCCCGACCGGTAACCAGCCTTGACTAACATTCACGGCCTTAGCCCAGGAACCGTAAAGCGTCGGTAAATCTGACAATCATTATCCGGGCCGGGCATAACCCGCTTACTGAAATATCACAATTTTTTGAAAGACCATAGTGCGCTTTGTCGGTGCGATTTACACCAAGGACCGCCCATGTGATGCATGCCGCGCGGCCACGGCGCGACGATCTGCTGGCCAGAATGCACCGTTGATGCAATGACGCTGACAGAGCGAAAGGGGAGGCCATGCGGGAAAAGGAACTGCGCGTCGCGCTGGTCTGCTATGGCGGGATCAGCCTCGCGGTGACGATGCACGGCGTGACCAAGGAAATCTGGCACGCCACTCGCGCCAGCCGGGCCTGGCACGCGGGCGATCCTCATCCCGATGGCGTCGCCGGGGTCTATGCCCGGCTGTTCGACACGATCGGGCAAACCCGCGCGCTCGCTTTGCGCTTTGTGCCCGACATCCTGTCGGGAACCAGCGCGGGCGGGATCAACGCGGTGTTTCTGGCGCAGTCGCTGATCAGCGGGCAAAGCCTCGATGCGCTGACCCGGCTGTGGCTCGAATGCGCCGACAGCGACGTCCTGATCGCGCCCGAAGCGCGGCCATGGGGCCGACTGGCCAAGATCTGGGCCTGGCCGGTCGTCTGGCTGGCGCTGCGGCTGCCGGGTTCGGGGCTCGATGACACGAGCCTGGCCCCGGATACCCGCGCCGAAGTCCGCGCCAAAGTCTCGCGGTTGATCCGTGCGCGCTGGTTCGAACCGCCATTCAGCGGGATCGGCTTTTCGCGCCTGCTGGCCGATGCCTTTGCCGCGATGACGGCGTCCGGCGAAGGCGCGAACCAGGGCCCGCTACTGCCGCCCGGCCATCCGCTCGATCTGGTGGTAACCGCAACCGACCTGATCGGCCATAGCGCGCAATTGCGGCTCAACAGCCCGCCGCTGGTGCAGGAAAGCGAACATCGCCTGACGATCGGATTTCATGCCGACGCCCGCCCCGGTGCGCAGTTGGCGCCGCTGACCGAACTGATTCTCGCCGCGCGCGCCACGGCGAGCTTTCCGGGCGCCTTTCCCCCGCTGGGCACCGCCGAAATCGACGCGCTGGCCACCGAACGCGGCTTGCCCTGGCCGGGACGCGACACATTTCTCAAACGGACCATGCCCGAACGCTGGCGCGAAGGGCGGATCGACGATGCCGCGCTGATCGATGGCGCCGTGCTCAACAATCGGCCCTTTGCCGAAGCCATGGCCGCCTTGCGCGATCGCCCGGCGCGACGCGAAGTCGATCGGCGCTTTGTCTATATCGAGCCAAACCCCACGCCCCCCGGAGCACCCCGGCCCAAGCCGCCCGGATTTTTCACCACGATCTTTGCCGCGCTCTCCGCGATCCCGCGCGAACAGCCGATCCGCGACAACCTTGAAGCGATCACCCGCCAATCGCGCGAACGCGAAAGGCTTCGCGCGCTGGTCGAGACACTGCGCCCGGACATCGAGGCCAAAGTCGCGCGACTGTTCGGCCATACCCTGTTTTTCGAATCGCCCAGTCGCGCACGGCTGACCGCCTGGCGGGCCAAGGCGCAACAGGCGGCGGCGGAATCCGCAGGCTTTGCCTATCACGGCTATGCCCGGATCAAGATGGACGCAATACTGGCCGATCTCGCCGCGACCTTTGCCGGAGCCGCGCCCGAGGCAGGCCCTGCCGAGCGCATCGCGCCGGTGCTCGCCGCGCATCTTGCAGACCATGGCCTGGGCCGCGTGATCACCGACAAAGGCGATGCCAGTGCCGCCGCCATCGCCTTTTTTCGCACCCATGACATCGGCTATCGCATCCGTCGGCTCAAGCTTTTGGCCCGGCGGCTTACGCAGGACTGGAACGAGGGCGCCGACGTCAAGTCGGGCCGCGAAAGCGCCCGCGCCATCGTCTATCAGGCGCAGGCGCTCTATCAGACGCGCGAAACCGCGCGCGGGCTCGGTCCCGGCTTTGCCGCTTCGGCATCGGTGGTGCTGCGCGATCCGGGCGCAGCGCTGACCGCGATTGCGGCGCGGCGCGACCTCGCCATGATCGACCTCGAAGTCGATGCCATGATGGTCGATGCCCTGGGCACGCTCAATCGCACGCTGCGGCGGCGGTTCCTGCATGCCTACCTCGGCTTTGCCTGGTACGACATCGCCACGCTGCCGCTGTTGCAGGGAGAAGGCGTGGAAAGCGGCGGCCTGGGGGAATTCGATCCGATCAAGGTCGATCGCATTTCGCCCGAAGATGCCCCCTCGATCCGTGCAGGCGGCGCCGCCGCCTGTCTGAAAGGGGTCGGATTTTACAATTTCGGCGCGTTTTTCAGCCGCGCCTATCGCGAAAACGACTATCTCTGGGGCCGCCTTCACGGTGCCGAACGCGTGATCGACATCATCGCGTCGTCGGTCGAACCGGCCTTGCCCGCCGCCATGCTGGCCACGTTCAAACGCGACGCGTTCCTCGCCATCCTCGCCGAAGAAGAGCCGCGCCTGACCGCCAACCCCGCGCTGGTGCCGGGCATCCGGCGCGAGGTCGAACAGGCCAATTCTATTCCGTAAGCCGTTCTATTCCGTAAGATCGTTCCACGCATCCTTGATGCGATTGAAAAACCCTTTGGACTGCGGACATTCGTCGCCGGTCTCGCTGCCCTGGAATTCGCGCAGCAATTCGCGTTGACGCGCACTGAGCTTGGTCGGGGTTTCGACCTGGATTTCGACCACCAGATCGCCCGAACCGCGCCCCTGCAGCACGGGCATGCCCGCGCCCCGCTTGCGCAATTGCTTGCCAGACTGAATCCCGGCGGGGATCTCGATCATGTGGCGCCCCCCGTCGAGCCCGGGCAGTTCGATCGAACCGCCCAGTGCCGCCGTGGTAAAGCTGATCGGCGCGCGGGTCATCAGCGTGGTGCCTTCGCGCTCGAACACGGCGTGCCGCGCGACATGAATGAAAATATACAGATCGCCCGCCGGTGCGCCGTTCGGCCCTGCCTCGCCTTTGCCTGAAAGACGAATGCGCGTGCCGTTGTCGACGCCGGGCGGAACTTCGACTTCGAGCCGTTGCGGCGTGTCGACCCGGCCCTCGCCCCGGCAATTGCGGCACGGTTTTTCGATCACTTCGCCGCGCCCATGGCACGTCGGGCAAGCCCGCTCGACCATGAAAAAACCCTGCTGCGCGCGGACTTTGCCCTGTCCGCTGCACATCGTGCAGCGCCGTGCCGATGTGCCGGGGGTCGCGCCCGATCCGCCGCACGGTTCGCATTTTTGCGAGACTTCGACGGCAATTTCGGTGGTCTTGCCGTGATAGGCATCTTCCAGCGAGATTTCCATGTCGTAGCGCAAGTCCGCGCCGCGCCGCGCCTGCTGCCGACCACCGCCGCCGCCAAAGGCATTGCCAAAGATCGTTTCGAAAATATCGCCCAGATCACCGAATTCGGCGCCACCGCCAAAGCCGCCGCCCCCGCCGCCGCCGGGCCCGCCCTGCTGAAACGCGGCATGGCCAAACCGGTCATAGGCCGCGCGCTTTTGCGGGTCCGACAGACAGGCATAGGCCTCGTTGATCTGCTTGAATTTCGCCTCGGCCTCGCCGTCACCCGGATTCTTGTCGGGGTGAAAACGCATGGCCATCCGGCGATAGGCGGACTTGAGCACTTTGTCGTCCGCAGTGCGCTCAACTTCGAGCAGTTCGTAGAAATCGATCTCGGCCGACATCACATGGATTCCCGAAAAAACACGGCTGGTGGGATCACGAAACCGCCCGCCGTCCGGCGCTCCGGCGGGAGCGAACGAACGGCGGGCGCATTTCATCGCGGGCTATGCGCCCCGATCAAGCCCAGGATCAGGCTTTGTCGTCGACTTCCGAAAACTCGGCATCGACCACGTCTTCACCGCCCGGCTGCGCCGCACCCGGAGAAGCGGCCCCGGCCTGTTCCTTTTCATAGATCGCCTGACCCAGCTTCATCGCCTTTTCGGTCAGCGCCTGCGCCTTGGCGTTGATCGCGTCGGTGTCGCCGCTTTCAATCGCCTTTTTCGCGTCGGCCAGCGCCGCTTCGATCTCGCTCTTCAGCGCGGGTTCGACTTTGTCGCCGTGTTCTTCAAGCTGACGCTCGGTCGCATGGACCAGGCTGTCGGCGTTGTTGCGCGCCTCGGCCGCTTCGCGCCGCTTCTTGTCTTCGGCGGCAAACTTTTCGGCATCGCGCACCATCTGGTCGATGTCGGCTTCGTTCAACCCGCCAGAGGCCTGGATGCGGATCTGCTGTTCCTTGCCGGTGCCCTTGTCCTTGGCCGAAACGTTGACAATGCCGTTGGCGTCGATGTCGAAAGCGACTTCGATCTGCGGCACGCCGCGCCGCGCCGCCGGAATGCCGACGAGGTCGAACTGGCCGAGCATCTTGTTGTCGGCGGCCATTTCGCGTTCACCCTGGAACACGCGGATGGTCACAGCCTGCTGATTGTCTTCGGCCGTCGAGAAGACTTGCGCCTTCTTGGTCGGGATCGTCGTGTTGCGATCGATCATCCGGGTCATGACACCGCCCAGCGTTTCGATCCCCAGCGACAGCGGGGTCACGTCGAGCAGGAGCACATCCTTGACATCGCCCTGCAACACGCCAGCCTGGATCGCCGCACCCATGGCGACGACTTCGTCCGGATTCACGCCGGTATGCGGATCCTTGCCGAAGAAATCGCGCACGACTTCACGCACCCGCGGCATGCGGGTCATGCCGCCGACAAGCACGACTTCGTCGATGTCCTTGGCGGTCAGCCCGGCATCGGCCAGCGCCTTGCGGCAGGGTTCGAGCGTACGGTCGATCAGCTTGCCCACCAGCCGTTCGAGATCGGAACGGGTGATCGTTTCGACCAGATGCAGCGGGGTGGTCGCGCCGCCTTCCATGCGCGCGGTGATGAACGGCAGATTGACTTCGGTAGTCTGGGCCGAAGACAGCTCGATCTTGGCCTTTTCCGCCGCTTCCTTCAGACGTTGCAGCGCGAGCTTGTCGGTCTTGAGATCAAGCCCTTCGCGTGCCTTGAACTTTTCGGCCAGATAATCGACCAGCGCGGTGTCAAAGTCTTCGCCGCCGAGGAACGTGTCGCCGTTGGTCGACTTCACTTCGAACACGCCGTCGCCGATTTCGAGCACCGAGATGTCGAACGTGCCGCCGCCAAGGTCATAGACCGCGATCGTCTTGCCGTCCTGCTTGTCGAGGCCATAGGCCAGCGCCGCCGCCGTCGGCTCGTTGATGATGCGCAGCACTTCAAGACCGGCAATCTGCCCGGCGTCCTTGGTCGCCTGGCGCTGCGCGTCGTTGAAGTACGCGGGGACGGTGATGACCGCCTGGGTCACGGTTTCGCCGAGATAGCTTTCGGCGGTTTCCTTCATCTTCTGCAAGGTGAAGGCCGAAATCTGCGACGGGCTGTAATCCTGACCACCGGCATTGACCCAGGCATCACCGTTCTTGCCCTTGACGATCCCATAGGGAACGAGGCCGGCGTCCTTCTGGGTCATGGGGTCTTCGAAACGACGCCCGATAAGCCGCTTGACCGCAAAGACCGTGTTGTCGGGATTGGTCACCGCCTGACGCTTGGCCGGCTGGCCGATCAGGCGTTCGCCATCCTTGGTAAAAGCGACGATCGACGGGGTCGTGCGCGCGCCTTCGGAATTTTCAATGACCTTCGGCGTACCGCCGTCCATCACAGCCACACAGCTGTTGGTCGTGCCGAGGTCGATACCGATAACTTTAGCCATAGTTTCCCACTTCCTTGCGTATAGCGACACCGCGCTTTCTGGACGCCCCCCTGCCGGGCGAACGACCGTCTCGCGGCTCAGACGAGGCGGATATAGGTGCGCTTTGGCTTGGCACAAGGGTCGCGCAGTCCTAGATCAAGGCATGTTTGAAATAGTCTGTACAAAGGACCGGCCATGCGTTGCAAATCCCTGATCGTCACTCTTGCTTTCGCCGCATTGGCCGCCTGTTCGGGCAAGCCCGATGCATCAACGCCCGCCACCGATGCCGCCCCATCTGGAGCCCCGTCTGAAACCGCATCGGAAACCCCGGCGAAAGTCCCGGCATCCGGCCCCGCGCTCAGCGACGCCACCGTGCAATTGCCCGCCGTGCCCGGCCGCCCGGCGGTCGCCTATTTCACGCTGAACAGCGACTCCAATGGCAAGCTCGTCTCGGTCGCCGCCGCTCACTTCGCCCGCGCCGAAATGCACGAAAGCAAGATGGAAGGCGGCGCCATGACGATGAGCCCGGTCGATGCCGTACCGATCGCGCCGGGCAAGCCGATCACTTTCGCCCCCGGCGGCTATCACGTCATGCTGTTCGACATGGACGGTTCGCTCAAGCCCGGCGACACCACCGATCTGACCGCAACGCTGGACAACGGAGCCAAAGTCAACGCCAAGGCCAAAGTCACGGCGCCCGGCGGCGATATGAAGATGTAACGAAAATCGCAGCCCCCGGATCGGTCCTGATCCGGGGGCTTTTCGATCACTCCGGCTTTTTGGCGACCGCGACCATCGCCGCGCGCAGCAGACGGTCCTTGATCATGTAGCCCGCCTGCAATTCCTGCAGCACGGTGCCCGGCTCGACATCGGCCGAGGGCATTTCGATCATCGCCTGATGCTGGTGCGGATCGAGCGGCAGGCCCTTGGCGGCGATGCGCGTGATGCCATGGCTGGAAAAGACCTTCTCGATCTCGCGCCCGGTGGCTTCGAGCCCGGCAACAAGGTTCTTGAACTTGTCATCCCCGCGCAGTTCGGCAGGGATCGCTTCGAGCGCGCGCGCGATGTTGTCGGCCACCGACAGGATGTCGCGGGCAAAGGCAGTCGCGGCATAAGCGCGCGCGTCGGCAATGTCCTTTTCCAGCCGACGGCGCACATTCTGCGTCTCCGCCTTGGCATAGAGAATATCCTGCCGCGCGGCATCGAGTTCATCGCCCAGGCGGGCGAGGTCTTCGTCGAGAGTGTTGCCGGTGTCGTCGATCATGTCTGCGGGCACGCCTTCCAGTTCTGCGGCAATTTCAGGGTCCTGGGCCCCGGATTCACGAGAGCGTCGCTCGGTGTCGGTCATTTTCTTGAAAATCCGTCTTGTCCGATAAGTTTGCTCAACGATTGAGCAGTGAAATCTACCATGGGGACGACGCGCGCATAATTCAACCGGGTTGGGCCGATCACCCCGACCACGCCGACCACCCGGCCATCCCCGTCGCGCCAGGGCGTGGCGATCACCGCCGAGCCCGAAAGCGACATCAGGCGGTTTTCGCTGCCGATGAAAATGCGTGTCGCCTCCGCCTCGCGCGCGGCATCGAGAACATGGGCGATCGATTCCACGCTTTCCAGTTCTTCAAGCAGTTGCCGCACCCGTTCGAGATCCTGCACCGCCGCGTCATCGAGCAGATTGGCCTGCCCGCGCACCACCAGCACGGGGCGCTGCGCCGCATCGTGGCTCCATACGGCAAGCCCCCGCCGCACAAGATCGGTACTGGCGGCATCGAGCGCGCTTTTTCCACTGGCGATTTCATGCGCGATCCCTTGCGCCGCTTCGGCCAGCGTCCGCCCGGTCAGCCGCGCGGTCAGATAATTGCCCGCCGCTTCGAGGACGCCGGGCATGACCGGCTCGGCCAGTTCGATCACCCGGTTTTCGACCCCGCCGTCCTCGGCCACCAGCACGACCAGCGCGCGATGCGATGACAGCGGAACGAACGAAATCTGCAACAGGCGTGGCTCGCGCCGGGGCACCATGATCACACCGGCCCCCGCCGACAACTCCGACAGCGCCGCGCTCGCGGCAGCAAGCGCCGATTCGATCGTCCCCCCTTGCGCCAGCCCGCGTTCGATCTGCGCCCGTTCGGCAAGCGAAGGCTCGGCGACCTGCATGATCCCGTCGACAAACAGCCGCAAGCCCACTTCGGTCGGCACCCGCCCCGCGCTCGTATGCGGCGCGGCGAGCAGGCCGGCATCCTGCAATTCCTGCAGGACCGAGCGGATCGAGGCGGGCGACAGATTGAGCCCGCCGCTTCCGGCAAGCGTCTTCGATCCGACCGGCACACCGCTGGCGATATAGCCCTCGACGACAAGGCGGAAAATGTCGCGCGCGCGGGCCGACAGTTCGGTAAGCGTTGGGCCGGCTATCATGCCGCGCATGATGACCCCTTGGCCGCGACGGGACAAGCCCACACCGCAACAGAACTTGCGGTCGGCGCGCCGATGCGCCACACGCAGCCCCACTTATCCGCAATCCCCCAATACCCGCAATCAAGGACATGCCCCCGTTATGACTGCCATGCGAGCTTCCGGTCGCGCCGCTGATGAAATGCGCGCGATCACGATCGAGACCGGTTTCACCAAGCATGCCGAAGGCTCGGTGCTGATCAGCTTTGGCGATACCAAAGTGCTGGTCACCGCCTCGGTCGAAGAACGCGTGCCGCCGTTCCTGCGCGGCAAGGGCGAAGGCTGGGTCACGGCGGAATATTCGATGCTGCCCCGCGCCACGCACACGCGTGGCAGCCGCGAGGCGGCCAAGGGCAAGCAATCGGGCCGCACCCAGGAAATCCAGCGCCTGATCGGGCGGTCCTTGCGCGCGGTAACCGATCTCAAAAAGCTCGGCGAACGTCAGATCACGCTCGATTGCGACGTGATTCAGGCCGACGGCGGCACGCGCACCGCCTCGATTTCGGGCGCCTGGGTCGCGCTGCGCCTCGCCGTGGACAAGCTGATGGCCCAGGGGCTGATCAAGGAAGACCCGCTGCCGCGCAAGGTCGCCGCGATCTCCTGCGGCATTGTCACCGGTACGCCGGTGCTCGATCTTGACTATATCGAAGACAGCAGCGCCGATGCCGACGCCAATTTCGTGCTGATCGAAGGCGGCCATATCGCCGAAGCGCAAGCCACTGCCGAAGGCGCGACTTATGACGAGGAAGGCCTGTTGCGCCTGCTGCGCCTTGCCCGCATCGGCTGCGCGCAGATCTTCGCGGCGCAGGATGCCGCTGTCGGTCGCTGATCGCGATGAAAAAGCTCGCTCCCGGCAAACTCGTTATCGCCACCCATAACGCGGGCAAGTTGCGCGAAATTCGCGCGCTGCTCGCACCTTATGGTCTGGAATGCCTTTCGGCGGGGGAACTCGGCCTGCCCGAGCCCGCCGAAACCGGCACGACCTTTGTCGAAAACGCGCTGATCAAGGCCCATGCGGCGGCACAAGGCGCCAATCTGCCCGCGCTCGCCGACGATTCCGGCCTGTCGGTCGCCGCGCTCGGCGGCGCGCCGGGGGTCTATACCGCCGACTGGGCCGAAGCCGGGCCCCTTGAAGGCGGACCCGGTCGCGACTGGTACATGGCCATGGGCAAAGTCGAAGGCAAACTGGCCGAGCAAGGCCCCGACGCCCCGCGCGATGCCTGGTTTTCCTGCGTTCTGGCGCTGGCCTGGCCCGATGGCGCCGAAACGGTCTACGAAGGCCGCGTCGATGGCACGCTGACCTGGCCGCCGCGCGGAAAACTCGGCTTCGGCTATGATCCGGTATTCGTCCTCAACGGCGACACGCGCACGTTCGCCGAAATCGACCCCGTCGAAAAACACGCCAAAAGCCATCGCGCCAACGCCTTCGCCAAGCTGGTCACCGACCAGTTTCCGGAGTAAAACGCAAATTCCTCCCCGGCTCGGGGAGGGGGACCACGCGAAGCGTGGTGGAGGGGATTCACCCTGGGCACGCCCGCTCGGGTGTCGCGTCCGGAGGATAGCCCCCTCCACCACCCTTCGGGCGGTCCCCCTCCCCGGACGCGGGGAGGATAAGACAGGACGCGCATGACCCCGCTGGCGCTCTACATCCACTGGCCGTTCTGCCTCGCAAAGTGCCCCTATTGCGATTTCAACAGCCATGTCCGCGATCGGGTGGACGTCGCCCAATGGCAACAGGCGCTGCTGACCGACATGGCGCACGAAGCCGCACTCACCCCCGGACGTCGGCTGACCTCGATCTTTTTCGGCGGCGGCACCCCGTCGCTGATGCCCCCCGCGCTGGTCGAAACCCTGCTCGCCGCCGCCGCGCAGCACTGGACCTTCGATCCAGACATCGAAATCACGCTCGAAGCCAATCCCTCGTCGGTCGAAGCCGCACGCTTTGCCGCGCTGGCAACGGCGGGGATCAACCGCGTCTCGCTGGGCCTGCAGGCGCTCGATGACGAAACCTTGCGCTTTCTGGGGCGCCTCCACGACGCGCGCGAAGGCATCGCCGCGCTCGATGTCGCGCAGCGCCATTTCCGCCGCGTCAGCTTTGATCTGATCTATGCCCGCCCCGGCCAGACCCCGGCGCTGTGGGCGGCGGAACTGGCGCGCGCGCTGTCGTTCGGCACCGGGCATCTGTCGCTCTATCAATTGACCATCGAGCCCGGCACACGCTTTGCCACGCTCGTCCGCGAAGGCACGCTGACCCCGCTCGACGACGACGCCGGGGCCGACTTGTTCGCGCTGACCCGCGACCTGACCGCCGCCGCCGGCCTGCCCGCCTATGAAATCAGCAACCACGCCCGCCCCGGCGAGGAAAGCCGCCATAACCTGACCTATTGGCGCTATGGCGATTATGTCGGCATCGGCCCCGGCGCGCATGGCCGAAGGCGCAATCTCGCCACCACCCGCCACCGCAAGCCCGAAAACTGGCTCGCCGCAATCGACCGCGTCGGCCACGGCCTCGCCGAAGAACGCCCGCTGCTGCCCGGCGAACAGGCGAGCGAAGCGCTGCTGATGGGCCTGCGCCTTGGCGAAGGGGTCGATCTCGGCGCGCTGTCCGCGCGCTTCGGCCTGCCGCGCGACACCCTGATCGATGCCGACAAGGCGCGCTTCTACGGCGATCTCGGGCTCATCGCCCAAGACGGCGCGCGACTGACCGTCACCGCGCAAGGCATGCCGCTGCTCGACGCGCTGCTCGGCGAACTCGTCCCCGCAGACCTCGTCGCCTCATGACCGAAGCGGACATTCTCGCCGCCTGGCACGACTATCTCGCCCATGCCCGCCGCCGCTCGCCCCATACCGTGCGCGCCTACGTCGCCACCGCGCGCCGCTTGCTGACCGCGCTGGACGAACCACCGCGCGATTGGGCAGCCCTCGCCGCGCTCGATGTCCTCGCCCTGCGCACCCAACTCGCCGGGCGCCGCGCCACAGGCATCGGCCAGGTCTCCGCCGCGCGCGAACTCTCCGCGCTCAAGGCCTTCCTCGCCTTCGCGCGGGGCGAGGCCGGCCTCCCCGCCGCCGCCCCCCGCCTGCGCGGCCCCCGCGTCAAAAAAGGCCTGCCCCGCCCGATCACCCCCGACGAAGCCCTGCACCTCACCGAAACCGTCGGCGAAGACGCCACCGAGCCATGGATCGCCGCCCGCGACATGGCGGTCCTGCTGCTGCTCTACGGCGCAGGCCTGCGCATCGGCGAAGCCTTGGCCCTCACCCCCGCCATCCTCCCCATGAACGACAGCATGGTCATCACCGGCAAAGGCGGACGCCAAAGACTGGTCGCCCTCCTCCCCGTCGTCCGCGCAGCCATCGAACGCTACGCCGCGCTCACCCCCTGGCCCCTCCCCCGCGCCGAACCCCTGTTCCGCGGCGCCAAAGGCGGCCCACTCGCCCCCGGCATGATCCGCCGCGTCATGGCCCGCGCCCGCACCCTGCTCGGCCTGCCCCCCAGCGCCACCCCCCACGCCCTGCGCCACAGCTTCGCCACCCACCTGCTCGGCGCCGGAGCCGATCTGCGCAGCCTGCAAGAACTCCTCGGCCACGCCAGCCTGTCCTCAACCCAAATCTACACCCGCGTCGACGCCGCGCGCCTGCTCGAAGTCTATCGGGACGCGCATCCTCGGGCCTAGCCCGCCTTATTCACCGGGGGTCACCTGGATTGGTTGGCGGGAGTGGCATAAAGCACTGGCCTATTGTAGGAAATTGGGTGTCTAAACCAACCTGCAACGAGGCATAAAATGCCACAGGCCACACCCGCCAAGATCGATGATAGCGCCAACCCGATTTCGTTTCCAGCGGTCGGACGCAAGAAACTCACAGCCGCGTTTGACGGTGGTCGACTGACCTCGGATGGCGGCGTGCTGCTGCTGGCGCAGGCTGAGCGCGCCATGGGGATCTGCGCGCAACTAGCCGCCTGCATTGCCGACCGGCGTGATCCCGCCCGGATAACCCACAAGCTGGACGACATCCTGCGGGCACGCATTCTGGCGATCTGCTGTGGCTATGAAGACGCGGACGACCTCGACACGTTGCGTGATGATCCAGGCTTTCGTTTGGCCCTGGGCAAACTGCCCGGTTCGGGTGCCGGTCTCGCCAGCCAACCGACCATGAGCCGGTGGGAGAATGCGCCGACCACACGCGAACTGGCGCGCATGATGGGAGAGATGATCGGCATATATTGCGCCAGCTATCCGACGCCGCCTGCGGCGGTGACGCTGGATATAGATGATACCTGCGATGTCGTGCACGGATATCAGCAGCTCTCGTTCTGGAACGGCCATCATGGTGAGCGCTGTTTCATGCCGATCCATGTCTATGACACCGCGACCGGGCGACCGGTCGCCATGTTGCTGCGTACCGGCAAGACGCCATCGGGTGCCGAAGCGGCAGGGCATATCCGGCGGCTGTTCCGCCACATCCGCCGCCGCTGGCCCAACACCCACATCACGATCCGGGGTGATGGCCACTACGGCAGACCCGAAGTGATGGACTTTTGCGAGGCCAATGGCGTCGATTATGTGCTTGGCCTGCCGACCAACGCGGTGCTGCGTGCCGATCCCACAATCGTGACTGTGGCCGATGCCTGCGCGACACAACGCGCCGAGGAGGATCGCCCTGTCCTACGTCTCTTTGCCG
>Ga0302157_10000334_pt1 | contig 62506 bp, 57 predicted proteins | sample I_Bog_N3_3_FD_193502 | JGI IMG/M metagenome (GOLD analysis project Ga0302157, IMG submission 193502) | Peat permafrost microbial communities from Stordalen Mire near Abisko, Sweden - I_Bog_N3_3 | ecosystem: Environmental > Terrestrial > Soil > Wetlands > Peat | place: Sweden: Abisko, Stordalen... | reverse complement strand
GCGGCGGGGGGGGCCCGCCCGCCAAGCAGCGGCAGCCGGCAAATTTTGCTGGCGCCATGCGGGCTAGCCCCTAGGCCTACGGATACTTGACGTGGGCGATTATGGTTTAGTGCTTTGTCGACCAAACATGGCCTGGGAAAGACGGAAACAATGCAAGGTGGCGGTACGCCGGATGGTCATGGCGTCGGTGAGTTGAGCGGGGCAATTTCGTCCGACGGCCCCTTTGTCGAACTCGATGCCCGCAACTTGCGCGCGCTTCCCAAGGTCGCTCGATTGATCCTGCGCTTCGGCACCAGCGCACTTGATCGGCTTTACGCGCGCATCGCCGAATATGGCGTAACCCGGCAGTTTTTGCCCTCGGCGGAATTACGCAAGGGCGCCGCAGCAGCGCAGTTGGCCCATTGGAAGAACCTGTTCAGCGGCGCGTTCGATGCCGAGGCTCGCCAGCGCGCGGAACGGATCGGCCGGATACACGCCGCCGCAGGGATGACCCCCGATCTTTATGTCGGCGCCTATGCGCTGACGCTCGAAGAAATGATTCGTCAGGCCTGTGCGGCACATCCTGCCATCAGGCTGTTTGGCGGCGGATTGGGCGAGGTGATCGCGACGCTGGTCAAGGCCGCGCTGCTCGACATGGAAGCGGCGCTCGGCGCCTATTTCAAGGCCGATGCCGAAGGGCGCCAGGCGGTCATCGGCGTCGTCAGCGGGGCGCTGGCCGCAATGGCCACCGGCGATCTGCGTGCCGACCTGGCAGGCCTGCCTCCGATCTACGAGCAGGTCGCCATCGATTTCCATGCGATGCGGCGGGACATCAGCGCGATGATCGTGTCGATGACGGTGGCTGCCGAAAGCATCAATATGGGCGCCTACGAGATCAGCTCTGCCGCCGGCGATCAGGCCGAACGGACCGATCGCCAGGCCGCTGCGCTGGCGCGCACCGCCGAAGTGATGCGCGATGTCGCCAATGCCGTGGCCACCACGTCAAAGAGCGCCACGACGGTCGATCGCACTGTGGCCGATGTCGATCAGCGCGCGCGCGAAGGCGGCACGATCATCGAAAGCGCGATGGCGGCGATGGACAAGATCAAGACGTCTTCCGAGGAAATATCCAAGATCATCGAGGTGATCGAAGGCATTGCGTTCCAGACCAACCTGCTCGCCCTGAATGCCGGAGTCGAGGCGGCCCGTGCGGGCGAGGCGGGCAAGGGCTTTGCCGTCGTTGCCAGCGAAGTGCGTGCGCTGGCCCATCGCACGACCGAATCCGCAAAATCGATCAAGGATCTGATCGGCAAATCGGGCGAAGACGTAAAGGCGGGGGTGGATCTGGTGGCGAGAAGCGGCAACGCGCTCGAAGCGATCATCGAGGGCGTCCGCGATGCCAGTACCCAGACTCGCGACATTGCGGCCTATGCCCACGATCAGACCCAAAGCCTGCAACGGGTAAGCAAGGAAATCGCCGACATGGACCTCGACACGCAGCAGAACGCGGCGATGGCGGAACAGACCAGCGCGGCCGCGCGCGGTCTGACCGAACAGGCCGACCGGCTCAACCGTCTGGTCGCCGGATTCAAGCTGGAGCGGCATGACACGGTGCGTCGGGACGATAAGGCCCCCGGTGGGCATGTGTTCGAGGATGACATGCCGGAGCGGCTTCGCGCCTGAACTTCGACAAGCACAAGAAAAAACCCGCCTGCCCCTGGGGGCGGCGGGTTTATTTGGCGATGGTGGGCGTAGCAAGGATTGAACTTGCGACCCCTACGATGTCAACATAGTGCTCTACCACTGAGCTATACGCCCGGCACCATCGCATTCCCCGGCGGCTCTTCAGTGCCGGGAGCGGTCCTTTAGCCACGCTTATCCCGCCTTGCAAGCGGATTCGTGACCTTATCGTTCACATCGGCGGACGACTGTTTCCGGCAAGCGGATGATCAGAAAAGAGGCGCTCGACTTCTAGAACCAAGTCTTTGAGATGAAATGGTTTTGATAAGACGCGAGCCTGTGGTGCCTCGCGGTTGGCCTTGAGCGTGACTGCGGCAAAGCCCGTGATGAACATGACTTTCGTGTTCGGGCTGATCTCGGCACAGCGCTGGGCGAGTTCGATGCCGTCCATTTCGGGCATGACGATGTCCGACAACAGCAAGTCAAAACGCTGACGCTCGAGCAGGGGCACGGCGGCAGTGCCGCGGTCGACCGCAGCGACGTCGAACCCGGCATTTTCCAACGCGCGGGACAAGTAGGCGCGCATGGCTTCGTCGTCTTCGGCCAGCAGGATGCGAATCATGATCACCTTCTGAAATTTGTGAACGGTTCTGATAGTCGTGCAGTCGGGGCGAGCGAGCCGACCCGAGACCGGTCGCGTCGCTTATAGACCCGCCCGGTTAAAAAATGTGCCGCAAAAACGACGCAAGGTCACTTTGACGCAGTCGCTTTGACACAGGGGCACTTTGACACAAGCGCCATTCGGCGGCAGCCTTTGCCCAATGTCATGGACACGCAATCATGTCGGCGATTCGCGCCCCCGCGCCACCGAGATCGGCGGTGGGGCGATTGCGGGGCTGCCGGGCGTGAGGGCATTTCGTTGTCTGGCGCACGAAGCGGCATCGGTTCCGATCGTTCTGGCTGCGCCGCACGGCGGGCGGTGCTATCCGGCACACGTTCTGGCAGCCTTGCGCGCGCCCGATCACGTCCTGCTGCGGCTCGAAGATCGACTGGTTGATTGTCTTGCCGATGCAGTGGCGCGCGAAACCGGTGCGTGCCTTCTCGTGGCCGAAGCGCCGCGTGCGATGATCGATCTCAATCGCGCTGTCGACGATGTCGATTGGGATATGTTGGCCGACGCGCCGCGATCGGCAGCGCATCCGGGAGCGCCGGGATCCGGCCATTCCGGGCATCGCGCACGCAGCGGGCTGGGGCTGGTGCCGCGTCGCCTGCCGGGGGTCGGCGAATTGTGGAAGGGGCGGCTGCGCTATGCCGACCTTGTCGAACGGATCGCCTCGATTCATCAGCCCTACCATGCCGCACTCGAATTGCTGGTCGAGCGCGTGCGCGAACAGTGGGGCGCGGTCTTGTTGATCGATCTCCATTCGATGCCGCCGCTGCCCGGCAATGGCGGCGCACCGGCGCAATTCGTCGTCGGCGACCGTTTCGGCACAGCCTGCGACGGGGAACTGGTCGCATCGATCTTTTCCTACCTTGCCGCAGAGCGCCGACCGGTCGCGCACAATCGCCCTTATGCTGGCGGTTTCGTGCTCGATCGTCATGCGCGGCGCAGCGCGGGCGTCTACGCGGTGCAGATCGAGATCGACCGCACGGCCTATCTCGATGCGGCGATGGCAGAACCGGGCGCCGGTTTCGAATCGGTCACCGCTCTGCTGGCCGGGATGGTTCGGCGGCTGGCAGTCGATGTCGCCGCGCTCGGGCGAGACCGGCTACGCTGGCGCGCTGCTGCCGAATGACGGCGCTGACGGCCCGTCAGGGCTCGTTATTGACCGTTGCCGTAGGGTAACAGGCCAACAAAAAACCACCTGGAGACACGCTCCAGGTGGCCAAGGTTCAGGGAGGAGGCGCGCTCGAAAGCGCGCCAGTCGAACCGGACCATGAGGGGAGCCCGGTGCAACACGCAAAGAATAGGCAAGGTGATGCGATGGCGCAAGAAATTTTGCGTGAACCTCGCAAAACCTTACGTTCAGAGTGGAGCAAGTTTTGTCGCAAGATGGTCGCCGTGCCGCCGCTTGCCCGCGCTGGCCCAGGTGGACGGCGCCTGCCGTCATGAAAAAAGGGGCCGCCGGACATGCCGACGACCCCCTTTTTCAAAGTGCGATGGGTTGGGATCAGAACGCCGGAACCGGCGCGACCGGCTGCGGACCCTTGCCCTGCTGAACCTGCATGGCAAAGATGGCGCTGATCAGTTCGAGCGAGAACATGTGTGCGTAGATCAGCGGCAGGAGGCCGCTCTGCGCCCAGCCGCGCAGCACGTCGCCGCGAACATTGCGCAGCTTTTCCTGGTCGATCATCTGAAAACCGCGATAGACGAAAGGCTGGCCGCCTTCCTGGCGCTGGATCGAAACCTCGCCTTCCATCAGCAGCTGATGCTTCTTCAGTTCCTCGATGAACGCCTGCGTGCGTTGCCCCGCCTGTTCGAACTGTTCGCAGAACTGCAGCGCGGCGGTGGTCGTCGCAGAGGGCGCTTCGCCGTCGAACAGGGCCTGCCCGTCTTCGAATTCGCCGATCAGCCCCGATGTCGGGTCAAAGCACAGCGACAGCTCTTCCGATGTTGGCTGCAATTTGGCCAGCATGAACGGATAGCGGCGGGCATAGGCCGGAAGATAGATGTTGGGCGTAACCGTGCCGTCATCTTCGACAAACACGTTGGTGCCTTCGTTGAGGCCCATCAGTGCGAGCGGAACGGTGTTGTCGCCGCTGGCAAAGACGATCGGAAAATGACGCCCGGCCTGGGGGAATTCCTCGACGGTCAGCGGAACGGCATGCTGATGGGCGAGCCACGGCGCCTTGTCGACGCCGCGCGCGTGCCAGGTCGCATGGTCGCGCGTGTTGAGCGGAACGAGATCATTGTAAAACAGGGGCAGGTTGGCAGGCGCGCTGGCCATCGGTCACTCTCCGTCAAGCACACGCGGGGCACCTGTGCCCCCCGGCAGATGCCCGGCGTTTAGGGGAGGCTGCGGGGCCGCGCAAGGTCACCTGCATCCATCTAGGTAGCTTTCCGTTCAAACCAGCTTGCCCGGGTTGAACAGGCCTTGCGGATCAAGCGCGGCCTTGATCGCGTGCAGCAGGTGAAGCGCCGCCGGATCGCCCAGCCGTTGCAACTCGTCGCGCTTGAGCTGACCGATACCGTGTTCGGCGGAAATCGATCCGCCCCACGCGGTAACGAGGTCGTGGACTTTGCGGCTGATCGCCTTGCCTTCGCCGGTTTCCCAGGCGAGGGCGTCGACTCCTGCGGGCGCCAGAACGTGAAAATGGATATTGCCGTCGCCCAGGTGCCCAAACCCGACCGCCGTCGTGCCTGGAAATTCGCGCTCGAGCAGCGGTGAGGCATAATCGATGAAATCGGCCATGCGTTCGACCGGAACGCTGATGTCGTGCTGCATCGCCGGGCCCTTGGCGCGCTCGGCCGGCGCAACCGAATCGCGCAGCCACCAGAACGCTTCGGCTTGTGCTTCGTTGGCGGCGATTGTCGCGTCGGCGACGAGGCCGGCTTCGAATGCGCTGACCAGCAGGCTTTCGGCCAGTTCGGGCAGGGCATCGGCGCCGGAGGCATCGGCGACGAGTTCGATCAAGACGTTCCAGGGATGATCGCCTTCGAGCGGCGCGCGTGCCGTCGGCAGATAGGCGAGCACGGCATCGAGCGACTGGCGCGGGACGACTTCAAAGCCTTCGAGCGCTCGATCCGCCTTGTCCTGGGCATGGAGCAGCAGCGCGCGGGCGGCCTGAATCGATTCGACCCCGGCCCACAAGACCGCGCGGGCGGCAACGGCGGGTTCGAGCCGCAGCGTCGCCGCCGTGACCACGCCCAGCGTGCCTTCCGACCCGATCAGCAACTGTTTCAGGTCAAATCCGCGATTGTCCTTTTTCAACGGGACAAGCTGATTGAGCACCGACCCGTCGGGCAGCACCGCTTCGAGCCCCAGCACTTGCGCGCGCATGCAGCCGTGGCGCAGCACTTGTGTGCCGCCGGCATTGGTAGAGATCAGCCCGCCGACGGTCGCCGAGCCTTTCCCCCCGAGCGTGAGGGGAAAGCGCAAGCCTTCGCGCTCGACCGCCTCGTGCAGCGTCTGGAGGATGACGCCCGCCTCGCATTCGATCTGGCGTCCGGCGCGATCGATACGCCGGATCGCGTCCATCCGTCGCATGTTGATCAGCACTGCGTGTCCGCTGGCATCGGGGGTTGCTCCGCCGCACATGCCGCTATTGCCGCCCTGCGGCACGATCGGCACGCCATAGCGCCCGCACAGTCTGACCAGCGCGGCGACTTGCGCGGTGTCAGCCGGAGTCGCGAGGCCGAGTGCGCGGCCGGTGTAGCGGCCGCGCCAATCGGTGAGCCAGGGGGCGAGGATGTCGGGATCGGTGGCAAAGCCCTTGGGGCCCAGCAAGGCGGATGCCGCGGCGAGGAACTCCGCCGTCCGGATTTCCGATGCTGTGTCGCTGGCTTGCGCGTGATCGCGTGCCGGGATCGTTTCGGTGGTCATGACATGATCGCTAATCCTGCGCTCGTGCGCGGGCAATTTATTTTTGCTCGGGCGCGGGTTAAGCGGTGGTTCAAGCAGTATGCGGCATGGCAAGGGATGAAATCGGGACATGACGGTCGGCGGGGGCCGGCGTCTGTCTCGGCGGGTTATGAACGGAAAAACCGGATGACGGGCGCAGCACGAGCGATTGAAAGCGAAACGGTGAAGATTTTCGCCGCTCGACGTCTGGTTGCGGCGCGTCGGGCAGGGTGGTCGCTTGCCCGATGAAGAGCAGGTGGCGGTTCCTGATTGCGGTCGGGCTGGCGGGTTTGCTGTTGCCGGGCGGGGCCATTGCGCTGGGCGCGCTGTTCGTGCCGGAAGCCGCTGAGTCGCAGGCGCCGGTGGATGTCGCGCCGACACACGGCGGCGCGCAGTCACTGGCGGGCGCGCTGTCCGACGGCGACTGGCACCAGGTGCGTATCGAACAGCATCTGATCATCCGCATCACGCCCGGTGATCCCGCAGTCATGCGCGACGTGCCGCCGCCCGCGCCGGAGCCTTTGCCGGTGCGGCTGCGCGAGCGCCGCATTCCGCCTTGCGTGGCGGTGGCGGCGATTGCCGGGGTGCGCCCGCTGGCGGGGGACCGGCTGCTGCTGATCATGCGCGACCATCGCCTGGTCGGTGCCGACTTGTCGCGGACGTGCGCGGCGCGCGATTTCTATATGGGGTTCTATGTTACCCCGACCGCCGATGGTCAGCTTTGCGCCGGTCGCGACACGATTCATTCGCGCGCAGGGGCGACATGTACGATCGGGCAGATACGCGAATTGGTTCCGGTAAACTGAATGGCGTTTTGCGCGAGAAAAACCGTCCATGCCGGGTATTCGTTCTTCGGCATTTCTTGACTTTGCCGGGATTATCGGCATAGGGCGCGAAGGTTTCGGCAGGCTTGGAGCTTTGCCTTGCGCAACGCTGTTGCGCCGGGGCGGGCTTTGGGGGTGACCGATGTCGCGTTACGGTTTGGTCTTTTCGGTCATGATCCGAAAAACAGGGCCGGGCGCGCGTTTTTTGGCTGCCCCGTTTCCGGTCGTCTCACCGTCAGGAGCTTGTCGCATCATGCGGCATGTCGACGTGAAGTTTGTTTCTCCAATCAGGAAAACCGCTGCGCATGAAGTTCGCCGATCTCGGCCTGTCTGACCAGTTGCTCCAGTCGGTTATCGATGCCGGCTATGACGAGCCGACGCCGATTCAGGCGCAGGCCATTCCTTCGGTACTGATGATGCGCGACATCATCGGTATCGCGCAGACCGGAACGGGCAAGACCGCCGGCTTTGTGCTGCCGATGATCGACATTCTGGCGCATGGCCGACGCCGCGCGCTGATGCCGCGTTCGCTGATTCTCGAACCGACACGCGAACTGGCAGCGCAAGTCGCCGAAAATTTCGAGAAATACGGCAAGAACCACGATCTGCGCATGGCGCTGCTGATCGGCGGCGTGCAGATGGGGGACCAGATCAAGGCGCTGTCCGACGGGGTCGACGTGCTGATCGCGACGCCGGGCCGGTTGATGGACTTGTTCGAGCGGGGCAAGATCCTGCTGACGGGCTGCGAACTGCTGGTCATCGACGAAGCCGATCGCATGCTCGACATGGGCTTTATTCCCGACATCGAAACGATCTGCAGCAAGCTGCCGACGACGCGCCAGACGCTGCTGTTTTCGGCGACGATGCCGCCGCCGATCAAGAAGCTGGCCGACCGGTTCTTGTCCAACCCGAAATATATCGAGGTTGCCCGGCCCGCCAGTGCCAACATCAATATCGCCCAGTACAAAATTCGCGTACCGGCGCGCGACAAGCGCAAGGCGCTGCGCCAGTTGCTGGCGCAGGAAAAGGTGTCGACCGCGATCATCTTTGCCAATCGCAAAACCACTGTGCGCGATCTGGCCAAGAGCTTGAAGCAATATGGCTTTTCCGCAGGCGAAATCCATGGCGACATGGATCAGCCGGCGCGGGTCGCCGAATTGCAACGGTTCAAGGACGGCCATGTCAATATCCTGTGCGCGTCCGATGTGGCGGCGCGCGGGCTGGATGTCAAAGGTGTCAGCCATGTGTTCAATTTCGACACGCCCTGGCACCCCGATGACTATATTCACCGCATCGGTCGGACCGGGCGAGGCGGGGCCACAGGTCGCGCGATCACGCTGGTTTCCGACGAAGATGCCGAAGCGATCGCCAATGTCGAAAAGCTGACCGGCATGGTGATTCCCGAAATTACCATCGGGCTCGACCAGGCGGCGAGCCGGTCTTCGAGCGAAGATGAAGCGCAAGCGCCTCGCAAGCGGAGCAGGAGCGCCGACCGGAGCGAGCCTCGCGCATCAGAGCACGCCGGGGCGGAGCGCAGCCCGGCGCGCAAATCTTCACGCAAGGCCGGGCCGAAGCCCGAAGCCGTTGCGTCCGGGGACGTGGCGCCGATCGAAGCAGCACCGGTCGAGGTCGTCGTCGCCGAGCGGCCGAAAAAAGCGGATGCACGGCCCGCAGAGCGTCGCGCCGCTGCTCCCGAGCCGCGCGTTCCTGCGCCGTCACCGGCTGCACCTGTGGGCGAAACAGGCGCCTGGAACGGTCCGATCCCGGGGTTCCTCCACGTTTCAGCGCTCTGATCCACGCGCCGGCTGCGTGGGCTTTATGCACGCGCGTACCGCGATGATTTGGTCATGGCCAATTTGTAATCTTGTGCGAACCCGGGCATGGCTTTGCTCTGTGAACCATGGCGGGGGAGCGAAAGGTTATTGATTTGGTGTGTTTTTTTGTAAAATAATGGCCGTTGCGGACTGTTTGAAACGGGCTTTGCTGCAGGTGATCACGGCGCTGGATCGACCATGGCGGTGTTGGCGTGGCGGGCCATTAAACAGTTCTTTGCCCTATATACGTAACTCCTGCGGGCGATGTCCTTCTGCAAAGAGGCACCGGGGAGCACGACATGAACGCTATCACTATGTTTCTTGCAAAAATCAGGCGGGATGAAAGCGGTGCGACCGCGATCGAATACGGTTTGATGGCCGCCTTGATTTCGGTTGCGGCGATCACCGCGATGGGCGCGCTCGGCAATTCATTGACCAATACATTCAACTATGTTTCGGGCCAGATGCAGAATGCGCAGAGCGGTCAGTTGTAAGGCGGTGGCTCAGGCGGGCTTGACGAAGCTGTCGAGAACCCGCTTGTGCCCGGCATTGTCGAAATCGATCTCGAGCTTGTTGCCGTCCTGCCCGGCAATCACGCCATAGCCGAACTTGTCGTGGAACACGCGCGCACCGATGCCAAGGTCGCCGCGCGGCTTTGCGGCAAAGCTGGCCGCGCTGCGAGATGGTTCGGCGATGCGGCGCGGAACGACGTCGATCGGTGCGGTCGCCGCACGTTGCCAGCCGGGGCCGCGGCTGGCGACACGCGACGGATTGGTACGCGCTGCATCGGCAAACGGATCGCTATGTTCCGACCAGTGCGCCCGCCACAGTGAAGCGCCGCCGGCCAGCGTGGTTTCCTCTTCGACATGGTCGCCGGGCAGCTCGCCGACGAAACGCGACGGGATCGAGCTGGTCCACTGGCCATAGATGCGCCTGTTTGCGGCATGGAGAATGGTGCAGCGTTTGCGCGCGCGGGTAATCGCGACATAGGCCAGCCGCCGCTCTTCTTCGAGACTGGCAAGCCCGCCCTCGTCGAGCGAGCGCTGCGAGGGGAATACGCCTTCTTCCCATCCCGGCAGAAACACCTGGTCGAATTCGAGCCCTTTGGCCGCGTGCATGGTCATGATCGTGACTTTGGCCTCGTCGGCATTGGCGTCATTGTCCATGACCAGGCTGACATGTTCGAGGAAGTCGGACAGCGTCTCGTACTCTTCCATCGCACGCGCGAGTTCCGACAGGTTTTCCAGCCGCCCGTTCGCTTCGGTGGTGTGTTCGGCCTGGAGCGCGGCGCTATAGCCGCTTTCGTCGAGCACGGTGCGTGCCAGTTCCGCCGGGGTCAGCGTTGCCGCGCTGTCGCGCCAGCGCGCGAAATCACGCACCAGTGCGATCAACGTGCCGCGCGCGCGCGCGGGTAATTCGTCGGTATCGGCAATGTCGTGCGCCGCGCGCAACATCGGCAGCGCCTGCGAGCGGGCAAAGCGATGCAGCTTTTCCAGCGTCTTGTCGCCCAGCCCACGCTTTGGCGTGTTCCAGATGCGTTCAAAGGCCAGATCGTCCGACGGCGAGGCGATCAGCCGCAGATAGGCCAGCGCATCGCGGATTTCGGCGCGTTCGTAAAAGCGGAACCCGCCGACAATGCGATAGGCGAGGCCGATCTGGAGAAAGCGGTCTTCGAATTCGCGAGTCTGGAACTGCGCGCGCACGAGGATGGCAATCGCATCGAGCGGACAGCCTTCGCGTTCGAGCCGTTCGATCTCGTCGCCGACGCGCCGGGCTTCCTCGGTCGCATCCCATACTCCGATCACGCGCAAGCGGTCGCCGCCGTCCCGCTCTGTCCACAACGTCTTGCCCAGGCGTTCGGAATTTTCCGCGATCAGGCCCGAGGCTGCGCCCAGGATATGCGGCGTGGAGCGATAATTCTGTTCCAGCCGGATCACCCGCGCGCCTGGAAAATCCTTTTCAAATCGCAAGATATTGGCGACTTCCGCGCCGCGCCATGAATAGATCGACTGATCGTCGTCACCCACCACGCAAATGTTGCGCCGGTTTTGCGCAATCAGCCGCAGCCACAGATACTGGACCGCGTTGGTATCCTGATATTCGTCGACCATGACATAGCGAAACCGCTGCTGCCACGATTCCAGAACCTCGCGCTCGCGGCGAAAGATGTTGAGCATGTGCAGCAGAAGATCGCCGAAATCGCAGGCATTGAGCGCGCGCAGGCGGTCCTGATAGAGCGTGTAGAACCGTTGCCCTTTGCCATTGGCCCAGGATTCGTTTTCCAGCGCGTCGAGATCGGCGGGATTGAGGCCCCGGTTCTTCCACCGATCGATCAGCCCGGCCAATTGCCGCGCGGGCCAGCGCTTGTCGTCGATTCCTTCGGCCTGGATCAGCTGCTTGAGCAGGCGCAACTGATCGTCGGTGTCGATGATCGTGAAATTGCTGGTCAGCCCGACCAGTTCTGCATGGCGGCGCAGCATTTTGGCCGCGATCGCATGGAACGTGCCGAGCCACGGCATGCCCTCGACCGCCGGGCCGATCAGATGCCCCACCCGTTCGCGCATTTCGCGCGCCGCACGGTTGGTAAACGTCACGCACAGGATCTCGCTCGGCCAGGCGAGCCGTCGCCGCAAGAGCCAAGCCAGCCGTGCGGTCAGCGCGGCGGTCTTGCCGGTGCCGGCGCCTGCAAGCATCAGCACCGGCCCGTCGGTCGTCAACACCGCCTCGCGCTGTGGCGGATTGAGCCGGGTGAGCCAGTCGGGCAGGTCGGCGGGGTCGAGATTGGGGGGTGTTGAAGTCTGCGTCACCGGGAACAAGTAGGGAACTTGGGCCGATCAGGCAACCTTTAGAATTCGCTCCAGTCGTCGGTCGGGTCCGCTTTGACCGCGAGGTTGCCATGGATTGCCGGCCTGGGGCTTGCGGTGGCGTGGCTTTTGGCAGAGGCAGGGGGGCGGGCTACAGCAACGGGGGCTGGCGGCGGGCTATAGGATCTGGCCGATTGGGTGGAGCCACCGCGGGAAATGTTGAAGCGGCTGACATTGTTGGCCAACCGCCCGGCTTCGTCGGCCAGGCTCTGTGCGGCGGCGTTGCTTTCTTCGACCATGGCCGCGTTCTGCTGGGTCATCGTGTCCATCTGATTGACAGTGCTCGACACTCCGGCAAGCATCTGCACTTGCTGTTGCGCGGATTCGGCGATGCTCTGCACGAGCACCGAGACTTCGCCGACGCGCGCCACGATCTGGCCGAGCGCTTTGCCGGTGGCACCGACGAGGTCGACGCCCTGACTGACATGCTGGCTGCTCGCGTTGATCAGATCCTTGATCTCGCGCGCGGCGTCGGCGCTGCGCTGGGCCAGCGCGCGCACTTCGTTGGCAACCACGGCAAAGCCTTTGCCGGCATCGCCCGCACGCGCCGCTTCGACTCCGGCGTTGAGCGCCAGCAAGTTGGTCTGAAACGCGATACCGTCGATCACATTGATGATCTGGCCGATTTCCTGCGACGAACTCTGGATCTTGGTCATCGCAGAGACCGCGTCCTCGACGATCCGGCCGCCCTGGGTCGCTTCGCGATGGGCGTCGGTGATCGACTGGTTGACTTCGAACACGCTCGACGTGTTGCGTTCGACCAGCTTGGTCACATCGCCCATGGCGCGGTTGGCTTCCTGGATCGAGGCGGCCTGTTGCTCGGTCCGGTTGGCGAGATCGTTGGATGCGGCGCGGATTTCGCTCGAGGCATTGGCGATCGTGTGCGATGACTGCGAAACGGTCGACAGCGTGTCCTGCAAGACCGTGACGGCCTGGTTGAATTGCTGACGCAGTGCTTCGCCTTTGCCGGGAAGCGCTTCGTTGAGGCGGCTTGTCAGATCGGCGTCGGACAGGCGCGACAGAGCGTTGCCCAGCGCCGTCACGATGCGTTCCTGATCTTCCCCCGCCTTGCGCACCGCGAGAGCATTGGCGCGGAACACGTCCATCGCCTTGGTCATCCGGCCGACGCAATCGCTGTGGTGCGTATAGTCGATCAGGCTGTCGAGATCGCCCCGGGCCAGCCCCTCCATGCGCACGACCGTGGCGACATAAGGGTCGCAGATCAATTTTCCGCTGATTATCACCGTTGCCAGCGTGGCGATCAGCGCAAAGCCGGCAAGCAAGCCCGGATAGATCAGTCCGCCGCCGTTGCCCGCCCATAGCGTGGCGCCAAGCGCGACCATGGCCCAAAGGCCGTGGACAAACAGCAGTGCCTTGAATTTCTCCCGGATCGGGGCGCGTTGTTCAAACCATTGGAGCATTGTTTGGGCCTCTTGCTGCGCTCGGCTCGTCCTTAGCAGTGCCGATCGGTCTAGCTCCGCAGGTTTGTGATTCGTTAAAGCTGCTCTTGCGCAATTTTGCGGATAACCTAACGGAAAGTGTTACCGCGTGGATGAGGCTTGAGAACGATGAACAAGGGGAGGGCATGATCCCGTACCGGACCAACCCCGTGCGCCAGCACGCGCGAATTCTGACCGCGAGCCTCGTCGGTACGGCGGTCGAATTCTACGATTTCTATATTTATGCGACCGCGTCGGCGCTGGTCATCGGGCCGTTGTTCTTTCCGGCGCAATCCCCGGCGGCGCGCACATTGCTGGCGTTCATGACGTTTGGCCTGGCGTTTGTCGCGCGACCGGTCGGCGCGATTGCCTTTGGCCATTTCGGCGATCGGGTCGGGCGCAAATCGACGCTGGTCGCCTCGCTCATGCTGATGGGCGGGTCGACTTTGGCGATCGCGTTCCTGCCGACTTATGCCATGGCGGGACCGATTGCGCCGACGCTGTTGTGCCTGATGCGTTTCGGCCAGGGGTTTGGTCTTGGCGGCGAATGGGGCGGGGCGAGCCTGCTGGCGGTGGAAAATGCGCCAAAGGGATGGGAAGCACGCTTTGGCGCGGCGCCGCAACTGGGGGCGCCGCTGGGCTTTCTGGTCGCCAACGGGCTGTTTCTGGTCCTTTCCTTGACGCTGTCGCCCGCGTCCTTTGCCGCGTGGGGCTGGCGCATCCCGTTTCTTGCCAGCTCGGTCTTGGTCGGGCTGGGGCTGTGGGTGCGGATGAAAATCGGCGAAACGGCGGCATTTCGCGCCGCGCTGGACCATGCGCCGCCGCCGCGCGTGCCGGTGGGGACGTTGTTTCGCCGCTATCCCGGTGCCGTCGTTGCGGGCACGGCGGGGGTGGTGGCATGCTTTGCCATTTTCTATCTGGCGACGACATTTGCGCTGTCGTTTGCGACGACAAAACTCGGCTATGCGATGCAGAGCTTTCTCGCGGTGCAACTCGTTGCCAATTTCGCCCTCGCGGCGGGGATCATGCTGGCAGGATATTGGTCAGACCGCACCAATCCGGCGCGGGTTCTGGCGATCGGGGCCGCGCTGACGATGGCGGTCGGGCTGGTGTTCGGCACCGGGCTGGCCTCGGGATCGGTGCCGGTCGTGCTGGCGACGCTGATGGCTGCGCTTCTGGTCATGGGGCTGGCCTATGGACCGCTTGGCGCCTGGTTGCCCACGCTCTATCCGACCGGGGTGCGCTATACCGGCATTTCGATCGCGTTCAATTGCGGCGGCATCATCGGCGGCGCGCTGGCGCCGTTTGCCGCCAGTTGGCTCGCGCTGACTGGCGGGGTGGCCTATGTCGGCCTGTTTCTGACAGCGGCGGGAGCCGTCACTCTGGCGGGTGTGCGGTTCGCGCCGAAACGGCGTTAAGCCAAAACCGCGTTACGAAGGTTCGGGCCGGAGCAGGGTGATCCGGGCCTTGCCCACTTTGCGGTCGGTATCGACGACCAGCCCGCGCACGTCGACCGTTTCGTCGTAGGCGGTTTCCAGACTGATCCAGGTGCCAGAGCCGATCCAGCCGAGCCGGGCCAGCCTGTCGAGCGCGACTGCGCCCGCCCCGGTGCGATAGGGCGGATCGAGCAGCACGAGATCGAGCGGCTCGCGCGCGATGCCCAGCGCCAGCACCGAACCCGCGCGCACCGTCGCGCGCGCGCCCGCGTCGAGCGTGCGGATATTGGCGCGGATTGCGTCGAGTGCCTTGGCATCCTGTTCGACGAACAGCGCGCTCGCCGCCCCGCGCGACAGGGCCTCAAGCCCGAGCGCGCCCGATCCGGCAAACAAGTCGGCCACCGACAGCCCGTCAAAGCTGCCCAACCGGCTGGCGAGCATCGAAAACAGCGTTTCGCGGGTACGATCGGCGGTCGGGCGCGTGGTATCGCCTGCCGGCGCGGTCAGCTTGCGCCCGCGCCATTCGCCAGCAATGATTCTCATGAGTTTGGTCTCAGATTTTCTGTTTTCAGATTTTCAGGGATTTACGGAATTTTTCGACATCGACCTGGCGCACTTCGTCGGCGGCCCCGCGCGGCAGATCGGCCAGCAGGAACGGCCCATAGGCCACCCGGATCAGCCGCGAAACCTGAAGCCCGAGATGTTCGAGCACGCGGCGGACTTCGCGGTTCTTGCCTTCGGTCAGGGTCATTTCGACCCACTGGTTGCGGCCCGTGCGCCGTTCCATGTTGGCATCGATCGAGCCATAGCGCACGCCTTCGATCTCGATCCCTTCGCTCAGTTCCTCGAGCTTTGCCTGGCTGATGTCGCCAAACGTGCGGGCGCGATAGGTGCGCGGGATGCCGGTCGCGGGCAATTCCAGTGCGCGTTTCAATTCGCCGTCGTTGGTCAGCAGCAGTAGCCCTTCGGTGCCGAGATCGAGCCGCCCGACCGGCATCATGCGCGGGCAGCCCTTGGGCAGCGCGTTGACCAGCGCGTTGTAGATCGTCGGGCGCCCGGCGGGGTCGCGCTCGGCGGTGATCAGGCCCTCGGGCTTGTGAAAGCGGAACAGGCGGGCGGGCGCTGCAGGCGCGACCGGCTTGCCGTCGACAGTCACGCCCCTGAGGTTTTTCAGAACCGTCGCGGGTGTGGTGACCACTTCGCCGTTGAGGCTGATGCGTCCCTCGGCGATGATTCGTTCGACATCGCGGCGGCTGGCAATGCCGGCACGCGCCAGCAGCTTGGCAATACGTTCGCCTTCACGCGGCGGCGCGTCGGGATCGGGTGCCGTTTTTGGCGTTGCGGGGCGCGCAGGCGGGGCAGGACGCGCCGGACGGCGCTGTGCGGGGGAAGCGGCGGGCCGTCGCGGGCGGCTGCTTCCGGGCTTTTCGGGGTGGGACATCGCATCGCCATAGCGGGCCGACGGCTCTGCGTCACCCCCCAAGCGCGAAGGCGGTCGGCATGTGGAAAGCCTGCGGGAAGGGGCTGGCGCTGGCCGGGATCGCCGCTAGGGTCGGGCGCGACGAAGCGGCAGGGCGGACAGGTCGGTATGGCGGGACAAGTGGGCGATCGGGCAGCGCGGCCAAAGGGTTGGCGGTTGCTGCGCATGGCGCTGGCCAGCCGCAAGGCGGGGACGATGCTTGCGCTCGGGTTTTCCTCGGGGCTGCCTTATGCGCTGTTGATCGGCACGCTCAACGCCTGGCTGGGCGAAGCGCATGTGGCGATGGCGACGATCGGCGTGCTGGCGTGGATCGGCCTGGCCTATTCGTTCAAGTTTCTGTGGTCGCCGCTGGTCGATCGACTGGCCTTGCCCGGAATCGGCCGGTTGGGGCGGCGCAAGGGGTGGATTCTCGCCTGTCAGATCACGCTGGTCGCGGCGCTGCTCGGGCTGGCGATGACCGATCCCGTGGTGGCGCTGGGCCGGTTTGCGCTGATCGCGCTGATTGCCGCGCTGGCCTCGGCGACGCAGGATGTCGCGATCGATGCTTGGCGGATCGATGTCGCCGATGAAACCGTGCCGGTCGAATTGCTCTCGTCGCTCTATCAGTTCGGTTATCGGCTGGCGGCGCTGGTCGGCGGGGCCTTTGCACTGTTCCTTGCGGCGCGCTTGCCCTGGCCGATGGTCTATGCGGTGATGGCGGCGCTGATCGCGGGGGTCGCGCTGGTCACGCTGGGCGCGCCCGATACACCGCGCCCGGCGGGTGATCAGGCGGGGGCGATGATCAACGAGCCCGCACCGGCCTTGCGCGCGCTCGCGCTGGTCGTGGTGGCGCTTGGCTGGGGCTGGGCGATCGGCAGCATTGGCCTGTTCATGGTGGCGATGCTCAGGCCCGCCGTGCCGGGACTTGCACGGCCCTCGGTGGCCGAATTCACCCGTGGGCATGCGCCGTTGATCGTCCTGGCAACAGTGGGTTTGCCCTTGCTGGTTGCCGCGCTGACCAATCGCGCGCGGCGCGGCGGCGGCGGGGCGGGCAAGATCGGCGCTGCCGACCATCTCTGGCTGGCCCTGGTCGCGCCTTTGGCCGAACTGTCGGGGCGGCTCGGCTGGCGCGTGCTGGTGATGATCGGGATGATCCTCAGCTATACGCTCTGCTACAACGTCTGGGGCAGCTTTGCGTTGCCGTTCTACCTCGATTTTCTGCATTATACGAAGGACGAGGTGGCCTTTGCCTCAAAGATTTTCGGCATTCTGATGACGATGGCGGGGATCGCGCTGGGCGGGGTGCTGTTTGCGCGATTGGGCCGCATGCCGACGATCCTCATCGGCGCGGTGCTGCCGGTGCTGGGCAATTTCGTCTATGCCGACCTTGCCGAAGGCGCCGTGCATATCGATGCCGTGGCACGCGCGAGCGGCTTGTCGGCGCTGGGCGGTGTGTTTGGCGCCGATGCGCGGATGCTGCGCCTGCTGATCGCGATCAGTGTCGAAAACATGTCGACCGGCATCGCGGGGGCGGCGTTCGTCGCCTATCTGTCGGGGCAAGTCAGCCGCAGCCATACCGCCGTGCAATATGCGCTGCTGTCGTCGATGACGTTTCTCGTCGGATCGCTGGGCAAAGGCATTGCCGGGGATACCATCGATCATCTCGGCTATGCGACGATGTTCCGCTGGACCGCCGCCGCCGGGCTGGTCGCGGTCGGCTTCGTTCTGCTCGAATGGGTGACCGCGCGGCGGACAGAGCCGCAAAACGCGGCTTAATCGGGAATTTCGCCGTTGCGCCGGAGCACGTCGCCCGCAAGATAGAGCGATCCGGTGATCAGCACGTCGCCGGTCGGCGGCAGCGCGCAAAGCGCGGCGGCGACATCGGGCGCGCTGCTGAGCGGGATGGCGCTGAACGGGGCGAATGCTTCGGGGGTGTGCGCGTCGTGGCCGGGCGCCGGGACGATCGTGACCGACAGCGCGTGATGACCCAGCGGCACGAGGATCGCGCCCGGATCCTTGTTGGCCAGCATCCCGATCACGACATGGACCGGCGGCTGATCGGCCAGATGGCGCGCGATCGCCGCGCCCGCATCGGGGTTGTGCCCGCCGTCGAGCCAGATCGTGCGTTCACCGGCCAGCACAGTCAGCGGCCCGGCGTTCAGCCGTTGCAGCCGGGCGGGCCAGCGCGCCGCGACGATCCCGCGCGCGATCGCTTCGGGCGAGACCGTCACCGCGTCCTGATGGCGCAGCATGGCCACCGCGAGCGCGGCATTGTCCGCCTGATGCGCGCCGGGCAGGCGGGGCAGTGGCAGATCGAGCGTGCCGTGCGCATCGCGATAGGCAATGGCATCGTCGATGTCGGCATGCCAGTCGCGCCCGCGCGCCACAACCGGGGCGCCGATCGCAGCGGCTGTTGCGGCAACCGTGTCGGCGGCAAGATCGGGATAGACCTGCGTCACCAGCGGCACGCCTGGTTTGGCGATGGAGGCCTTTTCGAAGGCGATCCGTGCCAGCGGGTCTTGCGGCACGCCCTGCTCGGGGATCAGCAGAAAGGCCTCATGATCGAGGCCCAAGGTGGCAAGGCCGCAGATTGCCGGGCGATCCATGACATTGGTCGCATCGAATCGCCCGCCCAGCCCGGTTTCGATCACGCAGGCATCGGCAGGGACGCGGGCAAAGGCCATGAACATCGCCGCCGTGGTCACTTCGAAAAAGCTCGGGGCCAGATCTTCGCCCAGATCGAGCGCCTCGGCCAGCAGCGCGGCGAGCAACCCGTTGTCGATCAGCCGCCCGGCGAGCCGGATGCGCTCGTTATAGCGCACCAGATGCGGCTTGGTCGCGGTGTGGACCACCAGACCCTGTTCTTCGAGAATCGTGCGCAGATAGGTGCAGGTCGATCCCTTGCCGTTGGTGCCCGCGACGTGAAACACCGGGGGCAGATGCCGTTCGGGATTGCCCAGCCGGTCGAGCAGCGCGCGGATGGTTTCCAGCCCGAGCCGCCCCTGCGGCACCGACAGCCTGCCCAGGCGATCAAGCTGTGCCTGAACGCCGGAATCTTCGGAAATGGCAAAGTCCTTCATCGCGCCTGACAGACTTACGCGGCGCGCGCGCCGGTCAGATAATCAATCACGTTTGCCAGCGTCGCTTTCATCTCGCGCCGGTGTACCACCATGTCGATCATGCCGTGGGCATAAAGATATTCGGCGCGTTGAAACCCTTCGGGCAGCTTTTCACGGATCGTGTCCTGAATCACCCGCTGTCCGGCAAAGCCGATCAGCGCGCCGGGCTCGGCAATCTGCACATCGCCGAGCATGGCATAGCTGGCCGTCACGCCGCCGGTGGTGGGGTCTGTCAGCAGCACGATATAGGGCAGGCCCGCAGCATGAAGGCGGCTGATCGCCACCGTCGTGCGCGGCATTTGCATCAGCGACAGGATGCCTTCCTGCATGCGCGCGCCGCCCGCAGCGGTAACCGCGACATAGGCGCACTTTTCGCGGATCGCGCGTTCGATTCCGGCAATGATGGCATTGCCCACCGCCATGCCCATCGATCCGCCCATGAATCCGAAATCCTGAACGCCGACAACGGCAGGCTTGCCCTCGATCGTGCCAAAGGCATTGGTATAGGCATCGGGATGCGGATTGGCGGCGCGCGCCGCTTTCATCCGGTCCGAATAGCGCTTGCTGTCGCGGAATTTGAGCGGGTCTTCGCGCACGACGGGCGCGGGCAGCAGCACGAATCCGGGGTCCATCAGTTGCGCCAGCCGCGCGTCAGCGCCGATGCGGCCGTGGTGGCCACATCGCGGACAGACCGACAGGTCGTCTTCGTATTCCTTGATGAACAGCATTTCGCTGCACCCGGGACACTTGATCCACAGGGTATCGGTCGTGTCGCGCTTTTGAATGAACGACAGCGAATTGCGAACCTTGTTCAGCCAGCTCATGCGGCAGGGCTCCTTGCAATGTCCACGGCCTGGGCTGTGTGCACGGCCCGGGCCAGCTCGGCCACCAGTGCGCGCACCGGTTCGGCAGCGTCGGCGCCGTGGGCTGCAACCAGATCGACAATTGCCGAGCCGACCACGACGCCATCGGCAACGCGGGCAATCGGCCCGGCCTGTTCGGGGGTGCGCACGCCGAAACCGACCACGACCGGCAATTGCGCGGTCTGCTTGATCCGCGCGACGGCCTCTTCGATCGAGGTCAGCGCCGCCGATTGCTTGCCGGTGATCCCCGCGACGGAGACGTAATAGAGAAAGCCCGATGATCCGTCGAGCACGGCGGGAAGCCGTGCTGCGTCTGTCGTCGGCGTGGCCAGCCGGATCAGATCGAGCCCGCGCGAACGCAGCGCCGGGCCGATTTCGGGGTCTTCCTCGGGCGGAATGTCGACACAGATCACGCCGTCGACACCTGCAGCTGCGGCGGCATCGGCAAACCAGTCGACCCCGCGCGTGATCATCGGATTGGCATAGCCCATCAGGACCAGCGGCACATCGGCATGGCGCGCGCGAAAATCGGCGGCAATCGCCAGGATGTCGGCGGTCTTGGTCCCCGCGCCGAGCGCGCGCAGATTGGCCGCCTGAATCGCCGGGCCGTCGGCCATCGGATCGGTGAAGGGCATGCCCAGCTCGATCACATCGGCCCCGCCTGCGACAAGCGCGTCGAGGATGGCCGGCGTCGCGGCGGGAGTCGGATCGCCCGCCGTGACAAAGCACACCAGCGCGGGATGGCCCTTGGCAAAGGCCGCAGAGAGACGGGCGCTCACAGCGTCACTCCCAGATGTCCGGCAACGGTAAAGATGTCCTTGTCACCGCGCCCGCACAAGTTGGCGAGGATGATCGTGTCCTTGGGCAATGTCGGCGCGATCTTCTTGACTGCGGCAATGGCGTGGCTGGGTTCGAGCGCGGGAATGATCCCCTCGGTCCGGCACAGGAGCTGAAACGCATCGAGCGCTTCGTCATCGGTGACAGAGGTGTAATCGACCCGGCCGTTTTCCTTCAGCCAGGCGTGTTCGGGGCCGATTCCCGGATAGTCTAGCCCTGCGCTGATCGAATGGCCTTCGAGAATCTGGCCATCGTCGTCCTGCAGCAGATAGGTCTTGTTGCCATGGAGAATGCCGGGGCGCCCGCCGGCAAGGCTGGCGGCGTGATCCTTGTCGAGGCCATAGCCCGCCGCTTCGACGCCGAGCATCTTGACCGTGGGGTCGTCGAGAAAGGGATGAAACAGCCCGATGGCATTCGACCCCCCGCCGATCGCGGCGACCAGCAAGTCGGGCAGGCGGCCGGTGCGCGACAGCATCTGCGCACGCGCCTCGCGCCCGATCACGCTTTGAAAATCGCGCACGAGCTCGGGATAGGGGTGCGGCCCGGCAGCGGTGCCGATGATGTAGAACGTGTCATGGACATTGGCGACCCAGTCGCGCATTGCCTCGTTCATCGCGTCTTTCAGCGTCTTGGCCCCGGACTGGACCGGCACGACTTCGGCGCCGAGCAGCTTCATGCGGAATACGTTGGGCTGTTGCCGTTCGACATCGGTCGCGCCCATGTAGATCACGCAAGGCAGGCCAAACCGCGCGCAGACCGTCGCGGTCGCCACGCCATGCTGGCCCGCGCCGGTTTCCGCGATGATCCGCGTCTTGCCCATGCGCATCGCCAGCAGGATCTGTCCGACGCAATTGTTGATCTTGTGCGCGCCGGTGTGATTCAGCTCGTCGCGTTTGAACCAGACCTGGGCGCCGCCGAGCTCTTCGGTCAGCCGGGGCGCGAAATAGAGCGGGCTGGGCCGTCCGACGTAATGTTCGAGCAAATCGTCGAATTCGGCGTGGAACGCGGGATCTTCTTTCGCGGCGCGATATTCGCGTTCCAGATCGAGGATCAGCGGCATCAGCGTTTCGGCGACATAGCGACCGCCGAACTGGCCGAAATGGCCGCGTTCGTCGGGCTGGGTGCGATAGCTGTTGGGGTTCTGCACGGTCATGAAATGGCCTTTAGACTGCGATGCGCAATTGTCCAGATGGGCGCGCGTCGCTTCGTTCAGGTGCCCGCAAGGGAAGGCTGCCTAGACGGGCCTTGCAACGTCGTGGAGGCGGTCCTGTTTCGGCGGGGCCGCCTTTTGCACCCCGGTCGCTCCTGTCGCGCAGGCGAGGGCGAACGGGCGGCAAAGCGGATCACCGGTCGGGTGGTCGGTTCATCCCCTGGCCTTGTCGGCACGGGATCGCGGCGCTGCGTGGGGCTGATGCAACCATCAGAATAAGGAACGAACCATGCGTCACACAGTTCTGGGCCCGATCATCGCGGCCCTTGGCTCTGCCCTGGCCCTGGCCACCCCGGCCCATGCCGATGAAAACCGGGTCGAAGTCCACACCACCGGGAATTTCTATGGTGGTGATTATCAGCAATCGATCGGGGTCGCCGCCGGTCATGATTTCACGCTGGCGCCGGGCTTTTTTGCCGGACCCGAAGTCTCGGTCGACAAACTGCTCGCGTCGAACACGTTGACCACGTTTGGCATCAGCGGTCGCGCCGGGGCCGATCTTGGCGCGGCGGGCAAGCTCTATGCGGTCGGCGGCTGGGCGACGACGCCCTATCACGGCGGCAATCCCGACTGGAACGTGGGCGCGGGCTATAGCCATGCGCTGTCACCGGGGACGTTCGGCAAAATCGAATATCGCCATTACACCTCGTCGGCGAACGGTATCACGCCGTCGCGCGATGCGATCACGCTGGGTTTCGGCGCTCACTTCTGAGGCTATACGAAGCAGCGCGCGGTTCGTTCAGCCGCGCGCTGCTTCGCAAAAGGCCGTAATCCGCGCAGGGTTCTTGACGCCGGGCGCGCTTTCCACGCCTGACGAGACATCGACGGCAGGCGCGCCGGTCACGGCGATCGCTTCGGCGACATTGGCGGGATCGAGCCCGCCGGCCAGCATCCACGGCAGCGCGGGGCGCACGCCTTTCAAGACTGCCCAGTCGATGCGCAGCCCGTTGCCGCCGGGCAGGTCCGCGCCTTCAGGCGGCTTTGCATCGAACAGCACGCGTTCGGCCGCGCCCGCAAAACGGTCGGCCAAAGCGAGGTCTTCACGCTTTTTCACTCCCAGCGCTTTCCATACCGGAACGGCGTGGCGCGCGGCGACCGCAGCGACCTGTTCGGGGGTTTCGCGGCCGTGCAGCTGGATCACATCGAGCCGCACCGTGGCGAGCGTGCTTGCCAGAAAATCGGGCGCGGGATCGACAAACAAGCCGACCAGCCGCGCGCGCCCTGCCGCGCGGGCGACAAGCATCGCGGCAACGTCTGCTTCGACATGGCGCGGGCTTTTGGCAAAGAACACCAGCCCGACAAAATCGGCGCGCGCGGCAATCGCCGCATCGAGCGCGTCGATCGTCCTGATGCCGCAGATCTTGATCAGGGGCGCCGCCATGCGTGTCAGCCCAGCCGGTGTTCGAGCACGACCATGGCAAAAGGGTGCTCGCCGGGAACGGGGAAGGGGCGCATTTCGCCGCGCATGACATAGCCGCGCCGCTCGTACCACGCGATCAGTTCGCTGCGGCAGTCGATGACCGTCATTTCCATGATCCGGGCGCCGAATTTGTCGCGGGCGGTGCGTTCTGCGGCCGCGATCAGTCGGCGTCCCAGCCCCGCAGCCTGATGCGCCGGGTCGACGCAGAGCATGCCGAGATAGCTGCGGCCGTCGCCCTGATCGGTGACGGTCACCGTGCCGACCAGCGCGCCGTCGGCTTCGGCAAGGACGACGACGCGCGCGTCGCGGTCTTCGATCGCCTCGGCAAGATCGGTATCGGTGGTGCGCTCGTCATCGAGCAAGTCGGCTTCGTGCGTCCAGCCCTGTTTGGCACTGTCGCCGCGATAGGCGCGTTCGACCAGCGCGCGCAGCGCGGGAAGATCGGCCATCGTTGCCGTGCGCAGGATCGGTTCGATGATCGTCATCGCCAGGGGGCTCAAAGCGTGCCTTCGATCGCGCGCGCGGCGGCGGCGGGATCTTCGGCGCGGCTGATCGGGCGGCCGATGACCAGCACGCTGGCACCCGCATCGCGCGCCGCGCGCGGGGTCACCGTGCGCTTCTGGTCGCCGTTTGCGTCATGGCCGCCATTCGCTGTCGGACGCAGGCCGGGCACGACAAGATAGCCGTTTTTCCACCGCCTGTGCACCGCGCCGACTTCGTGGCCCGAACAGACGATGCCGTCGAGCCCGGCTTCCTGTGCCAGATCGGCCAGGCGCAAGGCCTGATCGTGGGCATTGCCGCCAACCCCGATGCGCGCAAGATCGGCGTCGTCGAGACTGGTCAGCACGGTCACCGCGACGACTTTGGTGTTTTCCCCGGCGGCAGCCTTGGCATCTTCCATCATCGCGCGCCCGCCGGCGGCGTGAACGGTCACGATCGCGGGTTCGAGCATGTGAATCGCCTGCATTGCAGCGGCGACCGTGTTGGGAATGTCGTGCAGTTTCAGGTCGAGAAAGATCGGCAGGCCGATTTTGGCGATTTCATGCACGCCATGGTGACCATGGGCGCAGAAAAATTCGAGGCCGAGTTTCAGCCCGCCGACATGCTGACGCACTTTCTGGGCAAGCGTGATGGCGCTGTCGAGCCGGGGCAGGTCCAGGGCGAGATAGATCGGGTTGCTCACGGTGTTGTTGGTGTCCTCAAGCTATCATCTGGTTTCGTCGGGATCGCCATCCGGCTCCCCTCCAGAATTTATTGTCCCAGGGTTTGTTGTTCCGGGGTTTGATGTCCCGGAATGTGATGTCGTTGCATTCAGGACGGCGTTCGCCGCCTGTGCTTGCGCGGCCAGCGTCGCCTCAAGCGTGGCGATGCGCCGCGACAGGCGCCAGCGCGTGGTGCGATGCATCAGCGAACTCGGCACAAAGCCTATGAGCAAAGCGCCGATCACCAGCGCCCACATCTTGGTGTCGACGGCCAGGCTGCCCAGGAAGTGTACCGTAACGCGATCATCATTGGCATACGCGAAGGCCAGAAGCGCCGCGACGACCAGCACCCAGAATCCGGTTTTCAGTGCGCGCATGATGATCCCTTTACGGCAGACATCCCCGTACCTGACCGTAGAACATCGCGCGCAAAAGAGGAAACCGGTTTTGCATGTTGTGCAAACCGGCCCGGATCCCGCAGGATTCGTGCCCCTCTCAGGCGCCGAACACCCGGTCGAAAATCGTGTCGATCGCCTTGAAATGATAGTCGAGGTTGAACTTGTCCTCGATCTGCTGCGGCGTCAGCGCGGCGCTGACTTCGGGGTCTGCCTTGAGCAGCTCGAGCAGCGACAATTGGCCGTCGGATTCCCACACTTTCATGGCGTTGCGCTGAACCAGGCGATAGGAATCATCGCGCGTCAGACCGGCCTGGGTCAGCGCCAGCAGCACGCGCTGCGAATGGACCAGCCCGCCCATGCGATCGAGATTTTTCTGCATGCGCAGCGGATAGACGACCAGCTTTTCGACTACGGACGTCAGCCGGGCGAGTGCGAAATCGAGCGTGATCGTCGCATCTGGGCCGATGAAGCGTTCGACCGAAGAATGCGAGATGTCGCGTTCGTGCCACAGCGCGACGTTTTCGAGCGCGGGGGTGACCGCGCCGCGCACGACGCGCGCCAGACCGGTCAGGTTTTCGGTCAGGACCGGGTTGCGCTTGTGCGGCATGGCCGACGAGCCCTTTTGTCCTGGCGAGAAATATTCCTCTGCCTCAAGCACTTCGGTGCGCTGAAGGTGCCGGATTTCGACCGCCAGCCGCTCGATCGAGCTGGCAATCACGCCGAGCGTGGCAAAAAACATCGCATGGCGGTCGCGCGGGATGACTTGCGTTGAAACCGGCTCGACGGCGAGGCCGAGCTTTTCCGCAACGTGCTCTTCGACCGCAGGGTCGATATTGGCAAACGTGCCGACCGCGCCGGAAATCGCGCAAGTCGCGATTTCGGCGCGCGCGGCGACGAGGCGGGCGCGGCCGCGCGTGAATTCGGCATAGGCCTCGGCCAGCTTTTTGCCGAACGTGGTCGGTTCGGCATGGATGCCGTGGCTGCGGCCGATCGTCGGGGTGTATTTGTGCTCGAAGGCGCGGGTGCGGATCGCGGCGAGCAGTGCGTCGATGTCGGCGATCAGCAGGTCGGCGGCGCGCGCCAACTGCACGCTGAGCGTGGTGTCGAGCACGTCGGAGCTGGTCATGCCCTGATGCATGAAGCGGGCTTCGGGGCCGACCTGTTGTGCCACCCAGTCGAGAAACGCGATCACGTCATGCTTGGTCACGGCCTCGATCGCATCGATCGCGGCGACATCGATCGCCGGATGAGTCGCCCACCAATCCCACAGCGCCCTGGCCGCGCTGGCGGGAACGACGCCGAGATCGGCCAGCTTGTCGGTCGCATGCGCTTCGATTTCGAACCAGATGCGATAGCGCGCTTCCGGTTCCCAGATCGCGGTCATCTGCGGGCGGGCATAACGGGGAACCATGGGTACTCTCCACCTTAAGCAATCTCTGGCGCCGCTAGGGGGTGGGGGCCGGAAAGGCAAGATGACTCTATATAAGCCCCTTGGCCTTGAGCGAGACATGGCCTTCGCGCCCGATGATCACATGATCGTGGACCGTGATGTTGAGATGGCGGCAGGCATCGATGATCTTTTGCGTCACCTGAATGTCGGCGCGGCTCGGCTGCGGCGATCCCGAGGGGTGATTGTGTACCAGAATCAACGCCGCTGCGCCGATTGCCATCGCCTTGGAAATGATCTCGCGCGTGTAAATCGCGGATTCGTCGAGCGTGCCGTCGCTGACCACCTGATCGAGCAGCAGGCGATTTTGCAGATTGAGATAGAGCACGCGCACGCGTTCGTGAGTCAGATGCGCCATGTCGATATGCAGGTAATCGATCAGCGCCTGCCAGCTCGACAGCACCGATTCTTCGCGCAGCGCGCTTTGCGCCAGCCGCCGCGAGGCAATGCCGGCAATCTTGAGCGCGGCGGCGGCGGTTTCCTTGATTCCCGAAACCTGCATCAGCGCGCGCGGCTCGGCATTGAACACGCCCGCCAGCGAGCCGAATTTCTGGATCAGCACGCGCGCCAGCGGTTTGACATCCTTTTGGGGGATCGCGGTCATCAACAGGTATTCGATGACTTCATGATCGGCGAGCGAATCGTCGCTGCCTTCGAGCAGCCTTTGGCGCAGGCGGCTGCGATGACCAGAGGGGTCATGCCCGGTCTCGCGCACGCGGCTATCGGCTTTCGGGCGGCTGGATCGCCTGCCTGAATCGGGAATGCCTGATTTGAGAATGCCGGGTTGGGAAAACAGGCTGGGTTCATCGCTCATCGCGGTCTTTGCATTGCCCAAGCGCGCCAACTGCGCAAGAAGGGGGGCGATGGCGGACGCTTCCAATTTGGCGAATGATGGGGATAGCGCGGGTGACGAAGGCTCTCCGCGCCGTCGCCGAGTGGCGCGGGTCGCGCTTGTCGGGGCCGGGATTGCCGCGCTTGCGCTGGGCGGGGCGTGGGGTTTGCGCGAACGGATCGCGACTGATCTGATCGATCGCGAACTGGCCGCGCTCAACTTGCCCGCGCGCTATCGCATCGAATCGGTCGGTGTGGGGCGCGAAGTGATCGGGGCAGTCACGGTGGGCGATCCGGCGCACCCCGATCTGGCGATCGATCGCGTCGAGATCGCCTTGCGCTATGGCCTGGCAGGCCCGGAAATCGATCGGATCACGCTCGTCCGGCCGCGCCTTTATGGGCGGCTGACAGGCGGGCGGATCAGTCTGGGGTCGCTCGATCGGCTGATCTATGGGCCGTCGACCGGCGCCGCCTTGCGCTTGCCAGACTGGTCGCTCGCGCTGGTCGATGCGCGCGGCCGAATCGACAGCGCCTATGGTGCGCTGGTCTTTTCCGCCGATGGCCATGGTCGCCTGGCCGACGGGTTTTCGGGCACGCTGGGCGCGATCGTGCCGCAGGCGCGGACGGCAGGTGGCTGCGAACTGGCCCGCACGACATTGTACGGCACGGTATCGACGCGCGCCGGACGACCGCAGTTTGCCGGTCCCTTGCGGATCAGCGGCGCTCGGTGCGGCGATACGCGTCTCGCCTCGGGGCAATTCGATCTCGCTCTTGGCGGCGATGCCGCGCTTGCCGACTGGACTCTCGACGGCCGGTTGGCGCTGGGGCGAATCGTCAGCGGCGCGACAGCGACGGCGGCAGGTATCGGCGGCGAGGCCGGGCTGCACTGGCGCGCCGGGCAGGGCGATCTGGCCGGGCGGATCACGCTCGATGCCAAAGGGATCGGCGCGCCGTCGCTGCGGCTGGGCAGCTTGCGCCTCGATGGCGTGGTCCATGCCCGTCAGGCCACTTCGGCACTGGATTTTCGCGGCGATCTCGAAGGCCGCTCGCTGACGCGCGGGCCGGCGGCGCTGGCCGCGCTCGATCGCGCCCGCGCGGGGGTGAGCGGGACGCCGCTGGGGCCGTTGCTCAACCGCGCCGCAGCGGCCCTGGCGCGCGAAGAGCCGGGCAGCAGGCTGGCCGGATCGCTCGGCGTGCATCGCGATGCGACCGGCTGGCGGATTGCCGTGCCCAGCCTCACTTTGCGCGGCGGACGCAGCGGGCAGACGCTGGCCAGCCTCGAACGCCTCGCCGTCACCGGCGGCGATGACCATATCCCGCGGCTGACCGGCAATTGTTCAACCGGCGGTGCCGACTTGCCCGCAATCACCGGGACGATGCGTTCCGGCGGGCCCGGGGGCGCACGTTTCCGCCTCGCCATGGCGCGCTATGGAGCCGCGGACGCACAACTGGCGATGCCGGGCATGGCGGTGACTCAGCTTGGCGACGGCACGCTCGGCTTTTCGGGCACTGTGGCGCTCAGCGGGCCGATCGGCGATGGCCGGGTCGACAATCTCGTGTTGCCGGTCGACGGCGGGGTGGCGAGCGACGGACACATCGCGCTGGCGCGCCATTGCGCGACGCCTTCCTTCGATCGGTTGCGCGTGGGCACGCTCGACCTGGCGCATGGGGCGGTCACGATGTGCCCGGTCGGCGGCGCGATCGTGCGCGTGAATGGCGGCGCTGCAAGTGTGGCCGCGATGCTGCCCGCGTTTGCGCTGTCGGGTCATGCCGGGGATGCGCCGATTGCGCTGCATGCCGGCGGAGGGCGCCTCGCCTGGCCGGGCGGCGGCGCGATGCAGGCGGTCGATGTCGTGTTGGGCAAGGGCGATGAAGCCAATCGCCTGCATCTGGCCGGGGTGACGATCGCGCCCGGCATGACCGGCGGCGCGCTGGGCGGTACATTCGCCGGCGGCGAGGTGTCGATGGCCGCGTTACCGGCGACGGCGGGGGCGGCGGCGGGCGGTTGGCGGCTCGACGGCGGGCGGCTTGCGCTCACCGGCGGGACGTTCACGCTGACCGACCGGGTCAGTCCGGCGCGCTTTGCTCCGGTCGCGGTGCGCAATGCGACGCTGGCGCTGGCCGACGGCGCGGTCGATGCCGATGCGCAACTGGTCGCGCCAAAGGCCGGGGTCGATCTGGCGACCGTCACGCTGCGCCACGATCTTGGCAGCGGGAAGGGGCATGCCGATGTCACTTTGGCGGGGCTGACGTTTCGCGATCCAGGCGCAAAGGACAAAGGCTCCGCGCTGCAGCCGGGCGACCTGACCTATCTGGCCAAAGGGGTGATCGCCAATGCCAGCGGGACGATCCGGGGCAAGGCGCGCTTCGACTGGAACGCCAATGCCCCCGACGGCGGCCTCAGCGGCAGCGGTCGGTTCAGCAGCGACGATTTCGATTTTGCCGCTGCGGTCGGCCCGGTCGAAGGGCTGTCGGGCACGCTCGAATTCACCGACCTTGTCCATTTCGTCACCGCGCCGCATCAGATGCTCAAAATCGCGAGCATCAATCCGGGGATCGAAGTCGTCAACGGGACGATCGATCTGGAACTGCACGCGGGGCAGGTGGTCCAGCTCAATCATGCCGAATGGCCGTTCGAAGGCGGCACGCTCCGTCTCGAACCGACTGTGCTGCGCATGGGAATCGCCGAGCCGCGACGGTTTACGCTTGCCATCGCCGGGCTCGAAGCGGGGCGGTTCCTGCAGCATATCAACATGTCGAACCTGTCGGCGACGGGGGTGTTCGACGGGCGTCTGCCGCTGGTGTTCGACGCCAATGGCGGGCGGATCACCGGGGGGCAGCTGATCAGCCGGGCGCCTGGCGGCAATGTCAGCTATGTCGGTGCGCTGAGCTATCGCGACCTTTCGCCGATGGCCAATTTTGCCTTTCACATGCTGCGCTCGGTCGATTATGCGCAGATGACCATTGGCATGGAAGGCGATCTGGCCGGCGAAGTCGTCACTCGCGTCAGCTTTGGCGGGATACGCCAGGGCAAAGGGGCGGAGCGCAACCTGATCACGCGCCAGCTTGCATCCTTGCCGATCCGCTTCGACGTCAATGTCCGGGCGCAGTTCTATCAACTGATCAGTTCGCTGCGGTCGCTCTATGACCCGAGCATGGTGCGCGATCCGCGTACGCTCGGGCTGGTCGACGCACAGGGGCGCCCGCTCCATCATCATGGGCAAGTCAGCGTCGAGGCGAGCACGCTTTCCAGCCCCATTCAGCCTCAAGCAAGCGGAACCATGCCATGACCAGAGTGCGACCGACGTCCCGAACCTGCCTCATCCTTGCGGGCGCATGTCTGACACAGGGCCTTGGCGGATGTATTACGGTCAAGGCGCCGGAGAAACCGATCGTGATCGAGCTTAACGTCAATATCAAACAGGAAGTGGTCTATCGCCTGTCTGGCGACGCCGCCCAGACGATCGACAAGAACGCGGAGATTTTCTGATGCTGCTGCCTGTCCCATTCGTCCGTACCGCCGCCGCGCTCGCGCTGGCGACGCTCGTTGCAGTCCCCGCCGTGGCGCAAGTGCGCGACCCGGTCTATTCCGCCGCGCGATCCGAAGGGAAAGTCGGCGAAAAGGTCGATGGCTATCTCGGCTTTGTCACCCCCCCGGGCCCCGAGCTGAAGAAAACGATCGAAGACATCAATATTCGCCGCCGCGCGGTCTATGCCGAAAAGGCCAAGACCGCCAACGCGACGATCGAGGAATATGCGCTGACGTCGGGCTGTCTGCTGATTTCGCACACGACGCCGGGGGAAAAGTATCAGGCTCCCGACGGCACCTGGCAGACGCGCGGCGCCAACCCGCCGCTGCGCGATCCGCGCTGCCCATAAGCTTTGGCGGGCATCATCCCGCATACGAATCGCCAACGCGATTCCGCCAGTCCCGAAGCTGGGACAGCGGTCTGTCAAATGCGCGAACGACGACTTCGGTAGCGGTTGACTCGTATGTTACCCCCGCCTAAGGGGCAGGCGCTCTCGGCGGACTTGTGTCGGTCGTGTGTCGCATCGACAAGGGTCGTACCGGGTTTTTCGCCCGCTGATCTGCGGAAGGATTGCAGCGCATGAACGATGATCAGTCCGACATGACACCCATTGGCGAGGATGCGCGTACACGATCGCTCGATGCCCGGCTGAAAGCAGCCCGCGAGCGCGAGGAAGGCAAGTCTTCATCGCCGAATTCCGAAGGTTCCGACGCGAGCTATCGCGAAGGCAATCGGGTTTTGGCGGATCTTTTGGGCGGCATACTGGGGGGGCTGTTTCTCGGCTGGGTCATCGACCAGTTTGCCGGGACACGGCCATGGGGACTGTTGGTAATGATGTTCTTCGGAATCTTCGTTGCTTTCAGGAACATCGTCCGACGTTCGGGCCAGAGTGGGGGGTGATCGCGGGGCGATCGGCTTTTGCCATGGGCTGAATGCGGGCTTCATTCGATATGGAAAAGCAGACAGGGACTTGAGCGTGGCAGTCGAAGCGAAAGTCGATCCGATGCACCAGTTTGCCATCGAACCGCTGTTCGGTTCGAACAGCTGGGCGGTTGCAGGCCATAATGTCGCTTTCACCAATTCCGCGTTGTGGATGGCGCTGGCGACTGTGGTGCTGGTGGTGTTTGTGCTTGGCGGGTTGAAGCGCGAAGTCGTTCCCGGCCGTTGGCAAATGGCGGTGGAAAGCTTTACCGGCTTCATCGATGCCATGCTGGCGACCAACGTTGGCCCCAATGGCAAGAAGTATGTGCCTTACATCTTCTCGCTGTTCATGTTCATCTTGTTTGCCAACTTCCTCGGCCTGATGCCGCTGGGTCTTTTCGGCATTCATCCGTTCACTTTCACCAGCCATTTCACGGCGACCGGCGTCTTGTCGATCATGTCGTTCGCGATCGTGCTGGTTGTCGGCTTTGCCAAGCACAAGCTGCACTTTTTCTCGCTGTTCGTGCCGCACGGTACGCCAGTGGCGATGATCCCGCCGATCTTTTTCGTCGAGCTGATCTCGTTTCTGGTGCGTCCGTTCTCGCTCGGCCTGCGACTGTTCGTTGCGATGATGGCCGGGCACGTGCTGCTCGAAGTGCTGTCGAGCTTTGTGATCAGCGGCGGCAATGCCGGCCCGATCCTGTTCGCCGTTGCCGGTGTGCCCAGCTTTGTGCTGATGGTCGGGATCTGCGCGCTGGAAATCCTGGTCGCGGGCATTCAGGCCTACGTCTTTGCGTTGTTGACCTGCGTCTATCTCAATGACGCGGAAAACCTTCACTGAAACCTGTCACCCAGTTATCTTTAAGGGAGTTTTTGAAATGGACGCAGAAGCTGCAAAGCTGCTCGGTGCCGGCCTGGCCGCAATCGGTGCGGGTCTCGCCTCGATCGGTGTGGGCAACGTTTTTGCCAAGTTCCTCGAAGGCGCGCTGCGCAACCCCGGCGCCGCCGACAGCCAGCAGGGCCGCCTGTTCATCGGTTTCGCCGGTGCGGAACTTCTCGGCCTGCTTTCGTTCGTGATCGCGGCGCTGCTCATCTTCAAGTGAGCAGACGGAGCCGGGCCGACAAGGCCCGGTTCTTTGCCCGGGTAACCGGGGTGATGGGGTTGGCGGCCGGCACTTGGCCGGTCGCCGCCTGATCCATCAAGGCCCCCAAAGCCGGGAGCGCTGCTTTTGCAAAGCGGCGCAATCACATATTGACGAACCCGCCCGAAAAGAACCCGTCATGCCCCAGATCAGCCAGCTAGCCGACACCTATTTCAGCCAGGTCTTCTGGATGCTGGTGTTTTTCGGCCTGACTTTTTTCATCGTCGGTCGGGGAATGGTGCCCAAGGTCATGGCCACCATGGCCGACCGCAACCATCGCATCGCCGCCGATCTTGCCGCTGCCGAAGTCGGGCGCGCCGCCGCCGAGGCCGAACAGGAAGCCTGGTTCGAAACCGAGGCGCAGCAACGCGCCCGTGCCCACGAACTGGTCTCTGCCGCCAAGCATCAGGCTGCGCAGGCAACTTATACCAGCCTGGCCGACGCGTCGGCGCGTATCGACGCGCAAGTGAGCGCTGCCGAAACGCGCATCAACGACGCGCGCAAAGCCGCGCTGGGTGAATTCGAAGTGATCGCCGCCGATGTCACGCAAGACATCGCGCAGCGCGTCGCCGGACTTTCCGTCAGCGCCGATGACGCGCGTGGCGCCGTGAAGGGAGCTTTCGCTCATGGCTGAGCTGCACGAAGTCGCCGAACCGCTGTTGTTCGGAACAATTCCCCCGGTCGCGATCGTCAGCGCCTCGATGGCGGTGCTGATCCTGATCATGCTGTGGAAAAAGGTTCCCGCGCTGATCACGTCGGGGCTCGACAAGCAGATCAGCGCGATCCGCGATCAGCTTGAAGAAGCTCGCGTGCTGCGCGCCGAGGCCGAAAAGCTGCGCGCCGATTATGCCGCGCGCATCGCCAGCGCCGAAAAGGACGCCGAAGCGATGCTCGACCATGCCCGGCACGAAGCCGAAGCGATCGTCGCGCGCGCCGCCAAGGATACCGCAGCCGTGATCAGCCGCCGCGAAAAAATGGCGTCTGACAAGATCGCCGCCGTCGAACACGCAGCGGTCGACGAACTGCGCCAGCGCGCCGTCGACGCCGCCGCAGGCGCCGCCGCGCAATTGATTGCAGCCCGGCTTGGTTCGGATGCGGACCAGACGCTGGTCAACGGAGCGATCAACGGCCTGGTCAACTGATCGGTCCGCATCGTAGACCCGATAAAAAGAGGGCCCCCCCCGGCAACGGCGGGGCCCTTTTTTTGCTCAGAGCACGCGGTGCATGATCAGGGCGTCGACCAGGCCGAGGCGGGGGTGCGTGAAAGCGGCGGGTTGGCGGCCGATCACGGCGAAGCCCAGCGATTGCCACAGAGCGATCGCATGGGTGTTGCTGGCGATCACGAAATTGAATTGCATCGCGGTAAAGCCCTGGGCGCGGGCGCGGGCGAAGGAGTCTTCTGCCATGATGCGGCCCACACCGCGACCGGCAGCGTTGCCGGCAACCATATAGCCGCAATTGGCGACATGGGCTCCGCCGCCGGCCTGATTGGCCCGTAAGGTATATGTGCCGAGCACCAGTCCTGTGCCATCGTCGGCGACCAGAGTGGTGCGATCCGGGCTCATCCAATAGGCCAGCGCCGCGTCGCGCGGCAGGGCGCGGTCGAGCGCATAGGTCTCGCCCGCGCGGATCACCGGTTCGAGTATGGCCCAGATCGCGTCGGCATCGGTTGCCGTTGCAACTCGCACGGTGATCACGGACGCGTCGACCCGCGCACCACGAGCCGCACCGGAACGCGGCGAGGCGAGGGGGCTTCGCCGCCGATCGTGGCGATCAGACGGTCGACCAGCAGCGACCCGGCGACTTCGAAATCGGATTCGACCGTGGTCAGTGGCGGCGCCGACCACGCGCCCGCGCGCACGCCGTCAAATCCGACCACGCCGACGTCTTCGGGAATGCGATACCCGCGCGAGGCCAGTTCCTTGAGCGCGCCGAGCGCGATTTCGTCGCTGACGCCAAAGATCCCGTCGAACGGGCGCCCGCTTTCAACGAGCGCGGCTGCGGCCAGTCGGCCCTGTTCCTCGCGCGGTTGTCCGCGTTCGATGCGTTGCAGAAAGGGTTCGAGCCCGGCATCGCGCATGGCGTCGGCATAGCCGTCATAGCGTTCCTTGAACTGACGCTGCGGCGATGTTTCCGAGCCGAGGCAGACGATGTTCCTGTACCCGTGTACCAGCATGTGCCGCGTGGCGAGCATCGCGCCCGCATGATTGTCGCTGCGCACCCAGGGAAAATCATCGCTTGGCGCGCCCCAACAGACCCAGTTGGTGCCTTCGCCGAGCGTGCCGAAATAGTCCCACGCCTCGGTGTTTTCGCTCGTGCCGATGACGATCATGCCATCGGCCTTGCGCCGTTCCTGATAGCGGCCCCAGAAATTGGCAGGGCTGTCCTGAAACGCGACGAGCACTTCGTAGCCACGCGCGGCGGCAGCGGCGCACGTGCTGCCGAGCAGGGCGAAATAGAACGGATTGAGATCCTTGCGATCCTGTCCGTGGCGGCAGATCATCACCAGCGCCAGCGTGCCGGTACGCCCGCGCCGCAGCCGGGCGGCATTTTCGTCGACCTGGTAATTGAGCCGCAGCGCGGCTTCGGTCACGCGTTTGCGCGTCGGCTCGCTGATCGAGGTATCGCCGGCGAGCGCGCGGCTGACTGTCGACTGGCTGACCCCGGCGGCTTCGGCGACGTCGAACGACGTGACGCGCACGATTCGGTTTTCAGGGCGTTTTTCAGGCATGGTCGTGTTGGCCCATCGGTTCAGCGAAAGCTGTCCTTGGCCGCGCGCAAGGCGGCAAAGGTTGCGACGGCATCGCCGCCGCCCCAGCGTTGTTGCATGGCGGGATCGTCGGCGCGAAGAAAGGGATTGGTGGCGAGTTCGCGTTCAAGACGTGTGGGAACGGTTGGTTCGCCGCGCGCCCGCTTGGCCTCGATCTCGCTGACATAGGCGGCCAGTTCGGCATTGTCCGGGTCGGCATGAAGCGCAAAGCGCGCGTTGCCAGCGGTATATTCATGCGCGCAATAGATCAGCGTTTGCGGTGGCAGCGCCTTGATTCGCTTCAGGCTGTCCCAGAACTGCGCGGCAGTGCCTTCGAACATCCGCCCGCAGCCGAGCGCGAACAGGCTGTCGCCGACAAAGGCGATTTCCGCGCCGGGCAGATAATAGGAGACATGGCCCAGGGTGTGCCCCCCGACATCGATAACCGTCGCTTCAAAGGCGCCCAGCGCGACAATGTCGCCCTGTTCGACGGTGCGGTCGATCGCGGCAATCCGCGCGGCATCGCCTTCGGGCGCGACTACCAGGCAACCGGTCTGTGCCTTGATCGCCTCGTTGCCCCCGGCGTGGTCGGGGTGCCAGTGGGTGTTCCAGATCTGCGTGATCTGCCACCCCCGTTTTTCCGCCTCGGCAAGATAGGCATCGGCATCGGGCGTATCGATTGCCACGGTTTCCCCGCTTTGCGGATCATGCACGAGATAGCCGTAATTGTCGGACAGGCAGGGGAACTGGTGGACGATAAGCGACATGGTTGACCGGGTCTTTGCACTGTTTCGTGACCGACCCTAGCCGAGTGTTCGGGACAAAGCAAAAGCCCGCCCTTTGCGGGGGCGGGCTTTCGTTGATTTTTGCAGACATCGCGCCTGCCGGCCATCACGCGAGGGTATCGCGTGATGGCGGCGGGGTTTAGCGCTGTGCCTTGAGCGCGGCGCCGAGGATGTCGCCCAGCGAAGCGCCGGCATCCGACGAGCCGTACTGTTCCACGGCTTCCTTTTCTTCGGCGAGCTGGCGAGCCTTGACCGAGAAAGTCGGCTTCTTCGAGCGATCGAAGCCGGTGACCATCGCGTCGAGCTTCTGGCCGACCTGGAAACGGTCAGGACGCTGTTCGTCGCGGTCGCGGCCAAGGTCGCTGCGCTTGATGAAGCCGGTCGCGCCGTCTTCGCCAGCCTGCACTTCGAGACCGCCATCGCGGACTTCGAGCACGGTTACGGTGGTGACTTCGCCGCGACGCAGGGCATTGCCACCCGATGCAGCGGTGGTGCCGCCGGCCGCCGGAGCGCCCTTTTCAAGCTGCTTCATGCCAAGGCTGATGCGTTCCTTGTCGACATCGACGTCGAGAACCACGGCCTTGACCTGTTCGCCCTTGCGGTGAAGCGCGAGCGCGTCTTCGCCCGAAATGCCCCAGGCGATGTCCGACATATGCACCATGCCGTCGACGTCGCCATCGAGGCCGATGAACAGACCGAATTCGGTCGCGTTCTTGACTTCGCCTTCAACGACCGAGCCGACCGGGTGACGTTCGGCAAAGCCTTCCCAGGGGTTCTGCTGCGCCTGCTTGAGGCCCAGCGAGATGCGGCGCTTGTCGCTGTCGACTTCGAGCACCATGACGTCGACTTCCTGGCTCGTCGAAACGATCTTGCCGGGGTGGACGTTCTTCTTGGTCCAGCTCATTTCCGAAACGTGGACCAGGCCTTCGATGCCGGCTTCGAGTTCGACGAAGGCACCGTATTCGGTGATGTTCGTGACCGTGCCCGACAGCTTGGCGCCGACCGGGTACTTGGCGGCAACGCCTTCCCACGGATCGCTTTCAAGCTGCTTCATGCCGAGGCTGATGCGCTGCGTGTCCTGGTTGATGCGGATGATCTGGACGCGCACGGTGTCGCCGATGGCGATCACTTCCGACGGGTGGTTGACGCGCTTGTAGCTCATGTCGGTGACATGGAGCAGGCCGTCGATGCCGCCAAGGTCGACGAACGCACCGTAATCGGTGATGTTCTTGACCACGCCTTCGATGATCTGGCCTTCCTTGAGGTTCTGGATCAGGCCCGAACGCTGTTCGGCGCGGGTTTCTTCCAGCACCGCACGGCGCGAAACGACGATGTTGCCGCGGCGGCGATCCATCTTGAGAATCTGGAACGGCTGCGGGATGTCCATCAGCGGCTGCACGTCGCGCACCGGACGGATGTCGACCTGCGAGCCGGGCAGGAACGCCACGGCGCCGTCGAGGTCGACGGTGAAGCCGCCCTTGACGCGGCCAAAGATCACGCCTTCGACGCGCTTGCCTTCGCCGAATTCGTTTTCGAGCTTGTCCCAGGCGGCTTCGCGGCGGGCGCGGTCGCGGCTGAGCATCGCTTCGCCGTCAGCGTTTTCGACGCGGTCGACATAGACTTCGACTTCGTCGCCGACCTTGAGGCCGTGCGGCTGACCGGCGGGGGCGAATTCGCGCAGCGGCACGCGGCCTTCGCTCTTGAGGCCGACGTCGATCACGGCCTTGTCGTTTTCAATGGCGGTAACGGTGCCCTTGACGACGCGGCCTTCAAAGCCGCCATTGGCGGCCTGGCCGAGCGTTTCGTCGAGCAGCGCGGCGAAATCATCGCGCGTGGGGTTGGACGACATGAGTCTGTTCAAGTCCTGTTGGTCAAGTTTTTCCGGCCAGGCGGTTGTCTCCGCCGGTCTTTCGTCTGCGCTGGATCGAATAGCGATGAGGATCGATAATCGATGGCGACAATTTCGCCCGCAGGGTAAAAGGGCCGAACCACCCGCCGGGCCGGATGCCATGGCGGGTATTCCGCACTGTGCCGGGGCGTCTTGTATGACGGGCCAGCGGTGTGGAATGAGCGCGCCACTAGTCCAATGCGGATGAAATGGCAAGCTGAACCGGGGCCTGCACTTGCAATTGCGCATTTTGCAATCAGGCCTTTGCTCTGGATCAAGGCCGATATACCGCAGTGCACCTAATTCGACGCCACCGGTCCACAAAAGGGGACCGAAATGGGAGATCCCAGCATGACCACAAACCCCACGGACACCAACGCCACTTTGGCTGACCTCGCCGAGCCCACCGAGCACCAGACCCGCGACGGCATCACGTTGGTCGTGCGCCCGGCCTATGCCGAAGACGGTGCCAGGCTTGAGGCATTCTTTGACACGGTGAACGACGATGATCGCCGCTTTCGCTTTCTGACAGCCGTGCGCCATGTCGGGCCCGATCAGATCGAGCCGCTGACCCATGTCGATCACTGGCGTACCGAAAGTTTTGTCGCGTTTGACAAGGCGACGGGTGAACTGGTCGCTTCGGCCATGCTGGCCTGCGATGCGCAGATGGACACGGGCGAAATTGCCATCTCGATCCATCGCGATTATCGCGGCAAGGGTCTGGGCTGGACTCTGCTCGACATTCTGGCCGCCGAGGCGAAGCGGCGCGGGCTCAAGCGCGTGATCTCGATCGAGGACCGCGACAACCATGCCGCGATCGAACTCGAACGCGAAAAGGGCTTTGAAGCGCATGGCGTCGATGGCGATCCGCATCTGATTTTGCTGGAAAAGCATTTCGCCTGAAGCGATTGATGCTCTGGCCGACGCTGTCTGATGGAGATGCCATCTGATGGCGTCGGGGCCTGATGGGGTGTGGGGGCCATGGCGGGAAGGCGCCGTGGCCGCACCATGTCGGGCGGGAGGAGATCGGGCGGATGATCACGCTATACCATTGCCCCGACGCGCGATCGTTTCGCGCGTTGTGGGCGTTGCATGAAATCGGGCTGGATTACGATCTGGTCCTTTTGCCGTTTCCGCCGCGCGTGCATGATCGCACCTATCTCGACATCAATCCCCTGGGGACGATTCCGTTCCTGATCGATGGCGAGACGGTCATGAGCGAAAGCGCGGCCATCGTCGAATACCTGATCGCGCGCCACGCGCAGAGCCGGTTGGGCGTCGCCATCGCCGATGCTGATTATGGCGCATACCTCAACTGGCTGCATTTCGGCGAAGCGACGCTGACTTTTCCGCAGGCGCTGGTGTTGCGCTATACGCGGCTCGAACCCGATCGCGGGCTGGGCGCGGTTGCCGAGGACTATGTGCGCTGGTTCCATGGCCGGCTGCGCCATGTCGAACGCGCGCTTGCCGATGGGCGCCCCTATCTTCTGGGTGATCGGTTTACTGGTGCTGACATTTCCGTGGGTTATGCCCTATTGTTGGCAACCAGTCTAAAACTGGACGACGGGTTCGAGCCGCTGACTCGCGCGCTTTGGCTGCGCTTGGCCGAGCGCCCGGCCTATCGGGCCGCGCGCGCCGCGCAGAAGGCCTAGCCAAGCCGGCGCAAGAGGTCGCGGGCAAAAGTCGACAGCGTGTCGTCGCGCGCGCCCATGATCACGATGCGATCGCCGGGGCGAGCGATGGCCGCGATCGCATCGGCGGCGTCGGCGCGGGCGGCGATGTGTCGGGCGTCGCCACCGGCGGCGTTGATCAGCGCGACGATCCGTTCCGATCCCACCGAGCGGTCGACCGTGCCGCCGAAATAGACCGGGTCGGTCAGGATCACTTCGTCTGGCGGGTCGAGCCGGGTGGCGAGAACTTCGGCCAATTCGGCGCCCATCTGGCGCAAGGGGCCATAGCCGTGCGGCTGAAACAGCGCGATGACGCGGCCGGGGTGAGCGCGCAAGGTATCGAGCGTGGCTGCGACTTTTTCCGGATTGTGCCCGAAATCGTCGATCACCGTGATCCCGCCGGGCGACGTGCCGACGATGTCGAACCGGCGCGCCAGCCCGGCAAAGCGCCCGAGCGCAGCAATCGCGAGGGGGAGCGGAACGCCGGCGAGATCGGCCGCAGCGAGCGCGGCGAGCGCATTCATCAGATTGTGCCGCCCCGGCACTTGCAGCGCCAGCGCATGAGCGGCGCCGCTGCGGCGGTCGATCACCTGGGCGACTATCCCGGTGGCGCCTTCGCGAATCGAGCCGGGGTCGGCCGCGATCATGGCCTCGGGACCAAGCCCGAAGGTCAGCACGCGCGCCGCGCGCGGGGCCAGCGCCATGCTTTCGTCATCGTCGGCATTGATCGCAACTGCGCCGCAAGTGGCGCAGAAATTGCCAAACAATTCGCGTAGTTCGTCAAGGCTCTTGTGATCGAGGCTGACATTGCCGAGCAGGCCGATGGTGGGGCGATAGAGCGCGATAGACCCGTCGCTTTCGTCGACTTCGGCCACGAAATCGGCGCCCGACCCGACTCGCGCCGAGGCAAAGGGAGCGTCGGGTGCGACGAAGTTCTTCATCACGGCGCCGTTCATGATTGTCGGATCGCGACCGGCTTCGGTGAGGATCCAGCCGACCATTCCGGTCACTGTCGATTTACCGCTCGTCCCGGCAATCGCGATCGAGCGTTCGGCACGATTGAACAGCGCGGCAAGCACTTCGGCGCGCGACAGGCGCGGGCAGCCGAGCGCGCGTGCCGCAACGATTTCGGGCACGCTGTCCTCGATAGCCGCCGATGCCACGAGGATCTGATCGGACGAAACGATCCCGCTGCCGTTCTGGGGGTGGAGCGCAAGGCCCAGGCTTTCGAGCCAGGCGAATTTTTCCGGTGTGCGGCCCTGATCGCGGCCGCGGTCGGACCCGGCGACGCTCGCGCCGAGACCGCGCAGGATCAGCGCGAGCGGCAGCATACCCGATCCGCCTATGCCGCAGAAAAACCAGGCGTGTGCGGCAGGATGGGCGGCGATGGTGTCTGCGGATAAAGTCATGGGTTCGGTTTCCTACAGCATGCGTCGCGCCAGTCCAGCGCGCGAACCGCTTGCAGGCTGCGGCCAATCGCCTATGGCCATGCATCATGCGTGTCCGCCTCTGCGCCCCGTCGACGCCGTTCACTCGCGACGATGCCTTGCGCGTCGTGGCGCTGGCTGGCGATTATCCGGGGATCTCGCTCGATTTTCATCCGCAATGCTTTGCCGTGCATGGGCATTTCGCCGGGCCCGACGATGCGCGGCTGAGCGCGTTTCTGGAATGCGCCAACGATCCCGAATGCGATGCGGTGTGGTTTGCGCGCGGCGGCTATGGCGCGGTGCGGATAGCCGAAGCGGCGGTTGCGGGGCTGACGGCGGCGGCGCGTGACAAGCTGTATCTGGGCTATTCCGACGCGGGGACGATGCTTGCGGGCCTTTATCGCAATGGTGTCGGGCGCGCCGTCCATGCGCCGATGCCCGCCGATATTCGCCGCCGCGGAGGCGAAGCGGCGGTGCGGCGCGTGCTTGACTGGCTATCGGGCGATACGTCGGGCGAAGAGCCGGGGCTTGATGCGCGGCCTGTCGCCGCGTTCAATCTGATGACGCTGGCCATGTTGGTGGGCACGCCGCTGATGCCGGACCTTGCAGGGCATGTCGTGCTGCTGGAAGAAATTGCGGAACATCTCTATGCGGTCGACCGGCTGCTGTTTCACGTCACGATCGCACTGGCGGGCATGGGGGTCGCCGGAATCCGGATCGGGCGGGTCAGCGATGTACCTGAAAACGATCGACCTTTCGGCATGAGCGTGGACCAGATGGTGCGCGATTGGTGCGACAGGCGCGGCATTGCCTTTCTGGGGACGGCGGACATCGGGCACGATGCGCAAAACCGGATCGTGCCGTTTGGGCCGAAAACGCCTATCGGACTTGCCGTCGGGCGGCGGGGGCAATAGGGCGCGCCGGCGTATAAAGGGAACAGAGAGAGACACGATGCGAGCATTCGTTTTCCCGGGGCAGGGCAGCCAGAAAGTCGGCATGGGCGTGGAACTGGCCGGGGCCAGCGCCGCCGCGCGCGAAGTGTTCGAGGAAGTCGATGACGCGCTGGGGCAAAAGCTGTTCCAGATCATGTCCGAAGGCCCCGAAGATCAGCTGACCCTGACTGAAAACGCACAACCCGCGATCATGGCTCATGCCATTGCCGTGCTGCGCGTGCTCGAAAAGGAAGCCGGGATCGCGATCGCCGACAAATGTGATTTCGTCGCCGGGCACAGTCTGGGCGAATATACCGCGCTGTGTGCCGCCGGGGCCTTTTCGCTGGCCGATACCGCGCGCCTGCTGAAACTGCGCGGGCGTTCGATGCAGGCGGCAGTGCCTGTGGGCGTGGGCGCGATGGCCGCGCTGCTGGGCGCCGATATTGCCAAGGCGACGGCGCTGGCCGAAGCGGCGGCAGAAGGCGAAGTCTGCACCGTGGCCAACGACAACGATCCGACGCAAGTCGTCCTGTCGGGGCACAAGGGTGCGATCGAGCGCGCCGTTGCGCTGGTCAAGGAATACGGCATCAAGCGGGGCGTGCTGCTGCCGGTTTCGGCGCCGTTCCATTGCCCGCTGATGCAGCCTGCCGCCGATGCCATGGCCGAGGCGCTGGCCGCAACGGCGCCGCGTTCGCTGGCGGTGACGCTGTTCGCCAATGTCACCGCAGCGCCGGTGACCGATCCGGCCGAGATTGCCCGGCTGCTTGTCGAACAAGTGACCGGCCGGGTGCGCTGGCGCGAAAGCGCCCTTGCGATGGGCGCGGCGGGCGTCGATCAGTTCGTCGAATTGGGCGGCAAAGTGCTGGGGCCGATGATCGCGCGCACTCTGGCCGACGTTTCGATTACCAGCGTCGTGACGATGGCCGACATCGAAGCGCTCGTGAAGGAGCTTTAAGGACATGGAACACCGTCTTTTCGATCTGACCGGGCGGACCGCGCTGGTTACGGGGGCTGCGGGCGGCATCGGCTCGGCGATCTGTCACGCGCTGGCGCGGCAGGGGGCACGGCTGGCGCTGTCGGGGACCAATGCGGCAAAACTGCGCGCATTTCGCGAGGAATTGAACGAGACTTATGGTCACGATCATGTCGAGATCACGTGCGACCTGTCAAAGGCCGAATCGGTCGAACACCTCGTGCCCGCCGCGATCGATACGCTCGGCAAGATCGATATTCTGGTCAACAATGCCGGGATCACGCGCGACAATCTGATCATGCGGATGAAGGACGAGGATTGGGATCAGGTCATCCGCGTCAATCTCGAAGCCGCGTTTCGCCTGATGCGGGCCGCTGCAAGGCCGATGATGAAGGCGCGCCATGGCCGCATCATCTCCATCACCAGCGTCGTCGGCGCGACCGGCAATCCGGGGCAGGCCAACTATGCCGCAGCCAAGGCGGGCCTGGTCGGCATGTCGAAATCGCTGGGTCAGGAATTGGCCAGCCGGGGCATCACGGTCAATTGTGTCGCCCCCGGTTTCATCCGCACGGCGATGACCGATGTCCTGCCCGAGGCGCAGAAAGAGGCGCTCAACGCGCGCATCCCGATGGGCCGCATGGGCGAGGGCGAAGATATCGGCGCGGCGGTCGCCTATCTTGCCAGCCGCGAGGCGGGCTATGTCACCGGCCAGACGCTGCATGTGAATGGCGGCATGGCGATGTTGTCCTGATTGCGATGGTTCGGGCGGGACGGTTTGCGGCGGCGATGGGCGCGTTGCTGATCGCCGGGCAGGCTCAGGCCCGCCCGCCCGAAGCGCTCGCCTGTGCCTTGCAGGCGGCGCCCGCCGGGCTTGACGCGCGCGTCGCCGATGTCATTCTCAGCCGCGACGGCGAACGGGGCAAGCCCGCGCTCGATGAAGTGCGTGCGCTGACCGATGTTTGCGCGCAGGATCAGTTCCTGACCCCGCGTCAGCGCGATGCCTATTACATCTATGTCATCGGCCGGATGGGCCGCGATGTGCTTGATGCGCGGTTGACGGCGGCAGGGCTCCCCTCGGCGGTGATCGATCAGGCGCTCGACATCGGGCCGGGCAATGCCAACAACCCCGCCGAAAAGGTCACCCAGGGCGATCTGCGCCTCGTTGCGGCAGCGATGGGGGCCGCAGGGCACGATCCGGCGAAAATCACGTCTGACGGCTGGGGCTTGATCACGGCCTGGATCATCGCCACGGCAAACATGTTTGACGGGTTGCGCGACCTCGATTGACCGGATTCGGGTCGATAGAATCGGTTTTACGGCAATTTATGCACAGCTTCGCAGCGCGCGGCATTGTCGGCGCTTGCGAAGGCATTCCGCGCGGTTATGGAAGGTGGTCCGAAATCGCACCAACTCCTTGCGCGAGTCCGCGCGCAAGGGCTACCTGCAAGTCAGTCGGACAGGCTGGGCTGTGGCGCCCGGATTGCACCGACCCGGATGGCATGACCGAGGGATCGAGACGAGAATGAAGGCGACCATCGAACGCGCGACGCTGCTGCGCTGTCTGTCCCATGTTCAGTCGGTGGTAGAGCGGCGCAACACGATTCCGATTTTGTCGAACGTGTTGATCGACGCGGCGCTCGACGGCACGGTCAAGCTGATGGCGACCGACCTTGACCTGCAGATCATCGAATCGATGCCCGCGGTTTCGGTCGAAGTTTCCGGTGCGATCACCGTCTCGGCGCACCTCTTGTTCGACATCGCGCGCAAATTGCCCGACGGGTCGCAAGTCAGCCTCGAAACCGCCGACAACCGCATGGTGGTCAAGGCCGGGCGCAGCCGGTTCCAGTTGCCGACGCTGCCGCGCGACGATTTTCCGGTGATCGTTGAAGGCGATCTGCCGACCAGCTTTGAAATCCCGGCGCGCACGCTGGCCGAGATGATCGACCGCACGCGGTTTGCCATCTCGACCGAAGAAACCCGCTATTATCTCAACGGTATCTTCTTTCATGTCAGCGACGACGTGTTGAAGGCGGCGGCGACCGACGGTCACCGTCTGGCGCGCTATACGCTGGCGCGGCCCGAAGGGTCGGAGGGCATGCCCGACGTGATCATCCCGCGCAAATGCGTGGGCGAATTGCGCAAACTGCTCGAAGACGTGCTCGACACCAATGTCCTCATCGACTTGTCGGCGAGCAAGGTGCGCTTTACCCTTGGCGGCGAATTCGGCGTGGTGCTGACCAGCAAGCTGATCGATGGCACATTCCCCGACTACAACCGGGTCATCCCGACCGGCAATGACAAGCTGTTGCGGCTCGATCCGCGCGCCTTTTTCGAAGGCGTCGATCGCGTTGCGACGATCGCCACCGAAAAGACCCGTGCAGTCAAGATGGCGCTCGACAATGATCGCGTCACGCTGTCGGTGACCAGCCCCGACAACGGCACTGCGGCGGAAGAAGTCCCTGCCGATTACCGCTCGGCCGGTTTCGAGATCGGCTTCAATGCCAATTACCTGAAGGATATTCTTAGCCAGATCGATGGCGATATTGTCGAATTGCATCTCGCCGACGCCAGTGCGCCGACGTTGATCCGCAAGGATGACAAATCGGCCGCGCTCTATGTGCTGATGCCCATGCGGGTGTGATTTCAAGCCCTACGGAAGGATTACGGCACTCTGCGTAATGCGGTTTGTGACGATCTTTCTTATGGTTAGTATATTCAAGCGGCTCCCCCCACCTAAGGATTGCCGCGAGATGACCTCTTTGAGTGTTGAAGCGAAACTCCGATTTTTCAGCTTGAATGCAGCCGATTTCGGTCGCTTTGGGCGTATTGGCCGGACGATGCGCCGCCATGGTGCAAAAGCACTGGAACGGCTATACCAGCGGATTTCCGCTACGCCGCAGACCGCGGGCTTTTTCCCTTCGCCGACTGCGATGGATCATGCCCGGACCAAACAGGTCGAACATTGGGCACACATGTTTTCGGGCCAGCCCGATCAGACTTATCTCAACTCCGCAACGCAGATCGGCCGCGTCCACGCGCGCATCGGGCTCGATTCGCAATGGTATATCGGCGCCTATGCATCGGTGCTTGACGATGTCGTGCGGGCCATGGCGCGCGATACGTTCGGTCCCTTGGGCAAAGGATTGGGCGAATCCATCGGCAGTCTGTTGAAGATGGCGCTGTTCGACATGGAAGTCGCGCTGTCGACCTATTTCGAAGTCGAGGCCGAACGTCGATCGGGCGTGATTGCCGCGTTGAGCGAGGCGCTGTCGGCGATGACGGAGGGCGATTTCGCGAGCCGGCTCGCCAGCTTGCCGTCCGGTTTCGAGGATCTGCAACGTGATTTTGAAGGCATGCGCGGCAAAGTCAGCGCGGCGCTCGCTGATGTTGCCGACAATGCCGCGCAGGTCGATGCCGGGGCGCATGAAATCCGGCAGGCATCGGACGATCTGGCCATGCGAACCGAGCATCAGGCAGCCAGCCTTGAAGAAGCGTCGGCGGCGATGACCGGGCTTGCCGCCAGCGTCGGGCAGACTGCAAGCGATGCCTCGCACATGCACGAATCGGTACAGCAGGCGCACGGCGATGCGCAAACCGGCGGTCATGTCGTGGGTGAGGCGGTTGCGGCGATGAACGACATTCATCGGTCGGCGCAGGAAATCGGCAAGATCGTTGCGGTGATCGACGGCATCGCCTTTCAGACCAACCTTCTTGCGCTTAACGCCGGAGTTGAGGCGGCGCGTGCGGGGGAGGCCGGGCGCGGCTTTGCCGTCGTCGCGACCGAAGTGCGCGCGCTGGCGCAGCGCAGCGCCGATGCCGCGCTCGACATCAAGAAGCTGATCGGCGCAAGCTCGATCCAGGTCGAACGCGGCGTTGATCTTGTTGGCCAAACGGGGGACACCTTCGCCCGGATCGTCGACAAAGTGGGCGAAATCGCCGATCTGGCCAGCACGATCGCATCCACGGCGCAAGGACAGGCCAGCCAGATCCGCGAAGTGCGCGAAACGGTCAGCGAACTCGACGTGATGACCCAGCATAACGCCGCCATGGTCGAACAGGCCAATGCCGCAGCGCGCAGCCTGGCCAGCGCGGCCGATCACCTGAAAGGCCAGGTCGGCACGTTCCGCGTGGAACGATCCGGCCAATCCGCCGCCGTGCCCGTTGCCTCCCGCGCCGCTTAGGTGCGCGCGGCGATCATATCGCCGATCACGACGAATTTTTCGCGCGGGGCATCGGCGCGGGCGCGGTCGGTTTCGGCAGATTCGATCCGTTTCCAATCGTCAAAGCCGATCACATCGAGCCCGCGTGCGCGGGCCAGCGCGTCGAATCCGGCGCGGCCCGATCGGGGGGGCAGTGCTCCGCGTGTGGCGGCATCCGACAAATCGGCGGCGATCCGTTCGACCACGGCATAGCCATCGGGCCGGTTGGTGCCGATCGTCCCCGAAGGGCCACGCCGCGCCCAGCCGACACAGTAGAGCCCCGGACTGATAAAGCCTTCGACATTGGCAAAGCGCCCGGCGCGATCATCGAACGGGACATCGGGGATCGGCGTGGTGCGATACCCGATGCAACTGATCACGAGGCTTGCGGGAATGCGCCGGATGACGCCGGTGCCGATCGGGCGCCCCTGATCGATCCGTGTTTCCTCGACTTCCATGGCGGTGACTTTGCCATCGGGGCCGGGCTCGATCGCGTGTGGCGCTGCGCAAAACACGAAGTCGATCGGAATGCGGCCCGGCTCGTTGCGCCCGTGGTTTTCGGCAAAAGCGCGCAACTGGGCGACCGACTTGCGCTGACCCGGCTCTAGCATGGCATCGTCGTCGGCAGGCGGCAGGTCGGCCGGATCGACGCGCGGGATGGCGCGCGTCAGGTGGGCCAGTTCGCCCAGTTCCTTGGGAGTCATCATGATCTGGTGCGGGCCGCGCCGACCGAGAATGACGATCCGGTCGAGACGTCCGGCATCAATCCGGTCGAGCGCATGGGCGACGATGTCGCTGCCGGCGAATTCGGCGCGTGTCTTGGCCAGGATTCGTGCGACGTCGAGCGCGACATTGCCCATCCCGATGACTACCGCCGTGCCGCCCGACAAGTCCGGATCGAGCGTGGCGAAATCGGGATGGCCATTGTACCAGCCGACAAAGGCGGCGCTGCCGAAGACATTGCCGGCCTGATCGCCGGGGATTGCCAGCGGCCGGTCGCCCGGCGCGCCGGTGGCGAGCACGACCGCATCATAGCATTGCGCCAGATCGCCGATCGCGATGTCGCGTCCGATGTCGACATGGCCGCAGAAGCGCACGTTGCCCGAAAGGGCAGTCGCTTCATAGCGGCGCGCGACGGCCTTGATCGACTGGTGATCAGGCGCAACCCCGCTGCGGATGAGGCCATAGGGCACCGGCAGACGATCGATGATGTCGATCCGGGCGGCATCCCCCCAGATCTTTTGCGCCGCCTCTGCGGCATAGTATCCCGCTGGTCCCGATCCGACGATGGCAATGTCCGGCATACGCTCTTCCCGCTTGATTGGGCCGGGCTCCGTCTGGCGCGAAGTCCCGGATGACGCATGCTAGCGCAGACACGATCCTAGTCGAGGAATTCTTCGACCAGTTCGGCAAACCGGTCCGGATGCGACAGCATGAACAAGTGCCCGCCGCCTTCGGACAGTTCGAGCCGGCTGTGAGGGATCGCGTTGTGCAGGAAATGGGCGTTGGAAACCGGGATGAGCTGATCTTCGTTATCGGCCATGACCATGACCGGCAGCGACAGCAGCGGCAGGAACGGCGCGCTGGTCCATCCGGCAAAGGCGGCAAGCTGGCACGCCCAGCCGGCCGGCGAGGGCGCCTTGGCCGCATTGAGCGAGACCCGCCCGGAGCCCCCACCGTTGTACAACGTGGCGAGATTGCGCCGCAGCGCCGCTTCGACGCTGTATTCCATGGGATCGAGCATGTGGCCGACCATCGCCGGATTGCCCGGCACCATGATATTGCCGGGCGACGTTGCCGCCAGGACAAGCCGCCGGGTCCGTGCGCGGTGCTGAAACGCGAACTGCTGCGCCAGCGCGCCGCCCCAGCTGATTCCGAGCATGTCGACGGCATCGATTTTCAGCCGGTCGAGCAGCGCTGCCAGCGTCAGCGCCATTTGCCCGATGGTATAGGGAAAGATCGGATCGGGCGAATGCCCGATGCCCGGCATGTCGACGCTGATCAGCCGACGATGCTTCAGCCGCCGCGCCACGGGTTCGAGCATTTCCATGTTCATGCCGATGCCGTTCAGCATGAACAAGGGAGTTCCGCCTGCTCCGACATGCCACTGCCCGACGCGCAGGCGCCGACCGGCGACCCCGATCATCGAGAAGCTGCCGGTCGAGCCCTTTTCGGCTGACTTTGCGGTATGGTTACTATCCATGATGCTTCCGGGAAATGCCTTTGGTCGTGCCGGGCCCCATGGCCGTCGGGCGCCCCTTTACCTCGCCTCGATCGGCATTGCCACCGGCCTGTCGGTCGGTGGCCGATGGGGCGGCGCTGTATCGTTCCGGGACGTTTGCGAACCGGCGATGATCCGCCTGCACGAGGTTTGGTAAACAGGACGTATAAACAAGGGCATCCGGCAAAATTTGTCGGTTACAACGGGGTGGGGCTTAACCCTTTGTCAAAGCTGCACAGGGCATTCGCTGTCGTCATGACCGAGCCGAATGGACACGACAGCGTTAACCGGGCCCGTGGAGGGCCCCGAGCCGCTGCGCGTGAGCCCGGCCCGGATGAGGGCAATCGGAAGCAGGCGTCGCGGGCCTTTGCCCGCAGCCGGCCGCGGCGCGAACGCGGCGACAGTCTTGCCCTGGGCGCGGCGGGCGCCCGATTCCTGTTCGGTTCGTCGCATCATCGCAGTCTGATCGCAGCCGAATGGTGGCATATCGCGCTGCCGATGGGGCTGGGCGTGGCGATTCCGGCGCTGGCCGATCATGCCTTTGCCGACTGGATCTCGCCGCTGGTCGCGCTGTTTGCGGCGTTGCTGACGCTGTCGGCGCGGCTGGTCGGGAAAATGGATCATGCCCTGCACGGCAAGGCCGAGCGCGCGACCATGGTGGCGGTGATGATTGTCGCGCCGATGTTCGGCTATGGCTGGGGCATTGCGCATTGGGCGCAAGGGGGCGCGGTTCCCTGGCTTCAGGCCATGGCTGTGCTGGTCAGCGTGGCGCTGATTGCCACGACGATCCAGTCGGGCCGGCTGGCCGGATTGCTGTGCGGGCAGGTGGCGATGTGGTCGGCGGTGACCTGGGTGGTTTCGCCCATGGGCGGCATCCTGGCGACGATCATCGGCGCCGCGATCGGCAGCATCGCCTTTGCGCGCCAGCACGAAATAGACCTTGCCGAGCACGAACGGCTGCAGGACGCCGCGCGCGAACAGACCCGCGCCCAGGAGATTCTCGCCGATTACGAAGAGACCGGGCAGGGCTGGTTTTGGGAGACCGACCGACGCGGAAATATCCTGTATGTTTCCGCCCCGGTGGCCGATTTGCTGGGCCGCACGCCCGACGATCTGGAAGGCCGGCCGCTGTCTGACCTGTTTCAGCTCGACGAACAGATCGCGGGGCAGTCGGGCAACCGGGGCGAACGCACGCTGACATTTCACCTCTCGGCGCGATCGAGCTTCAGCGATCTGGTCGTGCGCGCGGCGACGAGGGACGAAGAACGCTGGTGGGCGATCACCGGGCGACCGATTTACGATACGTTCGACAATTTTCAGGGCTTTCGGGGATCGGGCGCAGACCTGACCGAGCGTCGCCGCACACAGGAGCATGTGTCGCGGCTGGCCCATTTCGATTCGCTGACCGGTCTGTCGAACCGGTTTTTCATGTCGCAATCGCTCGAAAAGATTCTGGTCGCGCCGCAAGTGCAGCAGCGCGCCTGCGCGGTGTTCCTGATCGACCTGGACCGCTTCAAGCAAGTCAACGACACACTCGGCCACCCTGCGGGCGACCAGTTGCTCAAGAAAGTGGCGCAGCGCCTTGAACGCGGGGTCGGCTCGGCCGGGCGCGTCGGGCGGCTCGGCGGTGACGAGTTTCAGATCATCCTGCCGGGTCGGATCGAGCGCGCCATGCTGGCGCAGATCGCCGCGCATGTCATCGAAAGCCTGTCGCAAGCCTATAATCTCGACGGGGGGCGGGTGATGATCGGCGCCTCGGTCGGGATTGCGATTGCGCCCGATGATGGCGTGACAAGCGAGGCGCTGGTGCGCAATGCCGACCTTGCGCTTTATGCGGCCAAGGATGCCGGGCGTGGGCGGTTTCATTTCTATGCTGCCGATTTGCACAGCGATGCCGAGGAGCGGCGCCAGCTCGAAGAGGACTTGCGCGACGCGCTCGCGCTGGGGCAGCTTGAACTCTATTACCAGCCGGTGGTGCAGACCACGACCGAGAAAATCACCGGGTTTGAGGCGCTGCTGCGCTGGAATCACCCCGATCAGGGCTTTGTTTCGCCCGCCAAGTTCATTCCCATCGCCGAAGATGCAGGGCTCATCGCGCAGATCGGCGAATGGGCGCTGCGCCAGGCATGCATGGATCTGGCAAAATGGCCGGAAAACGTGCGCGTCGCGGTCAATGTCTCGCCGCTGCAGTTTGCCAATCCGGCATTGCCGGGGATCGTCACCAGTGCGCTTGCCGCTGCGCAGGCCGATCCCGACCGGCTTGAGCTCGAAATCACTGAAAGCGTGTTCATCAACGACGATGACGGCACCGATGCGATGTTCCGTGCGTTGAAGCGGATCGGGGTGCGGCTTGCGCTTGATGATTTCGGAACCGGGTATTCCTCGCTCGGCTATCTGAAAAAGGCGCCGTTCGACAAGATCAAGATCGACCAGTCGTTTGTGCGCGGCGCGACCCAGCCCGGCAGCCGCAACGGGGCGATCATCGCCTCGATCGTCAGCCTGGCCGAGGCGCTCAACATGGAAACCACGGCCGAAGGCGTGGAAACGCTCGACGAGTTGGATCTCGTCCGCCTGCTCGGGTGCAGCCATGTTCAGGGCTATATCTATGAACGCCCGCTGTCGGCACAGGCGGCGCTCGATCGGCTGGGCAGCGGGCTTGTGGCAATCGCGCGCGGGCCGCGCGCGGCGCGCGCGCTGCGCCAATCGATTCTGCGCCGCGTCGTACTCGAACACGGCGGGCACAGCTATGAAGCCAATGTGCGCAATATCAGCCAGACCGGCGCATTGGTCGAAGGGGTGCGCAATGTGCCCGGCGGCACGGTGTTTCGCATCCATCTGGCCGACGGGCATGTCGTCACCGCGACCGCGCGCTGGTCGGAGGAGGATCGCATGGGCATCGAGTTTTCGGCTCCGCTCGAACTCGACGAGACCGGGCGCATCGCCATCATCACCGCGCGGCGCAACCGCCGGGTGGCCCCGGCAACGCCCGGCGGGGCGACCGTCGAAGTGCCGAACCGCCGGGCGGGATGAAAACGGGTTTATCGTGCATGATGGATTTATCGTGCATGATGACAGTGGCCGGTCGCGCTGCTAACGCGCGCGGATGACCGAACTCGCGCTGATCCGTAACTTTTCCATCATTGCCCATATCGACCATGGCAAATCGACTCTGGCCGACCGCCTGATTCAGTTCACCGGCGGGCTGACCGAGCGCGAGATGTCCGCGCAAGTGCTCGACAACATGGACATTGAGCGCGAACGCGGCATCACCATCAAGGCGCAGACCGTGCGGCTCGATTACCCGGCCAAGGACGGCAAGACATATCAGCTCAATCTGATGGATACGCCCGGCCACGTCGACTTTGCCTACGAAGTCAGCCGCAGCCTCGCCGCGTGCGAAGGCGCGCTGCTGGTGGTCGACGCGGCGCAAGGGGTCGAGGCGCAGACGCTGGCCAACGTCTATCAGTCGATCGAGCATGATCACGAGATCGTGCCGGTGATCAACAAGATCGATCTGCCCGCCGCCGAGCCGGAAAAGGTCAAGGCACAGATCGAGGATGTGATCGGGCTCGACGCCAGCAATGCAGTGCTCGCCAGCGCCAAATCGGGCATCGGCATTTCCGAAGTGCTCGAAGCGATCGTCACGCGTATCCCGCCGCCCAAGGGCGATCGCAACGCGCCGCTGAAGGCGATGCTGGTCGATTCGTGGTATGACCCTTATCTGGGCGTCGTCATTCTCGTGCGGATCATCGACGGCGTGATCCGCAAGGGGCAGCAGATCCGCTTCATGGCGGGCGATACCGAACATCTGGTCGATCGGGTCGGCTGCATGCGGCCCAAGATCGAACAACTGGCCGAACTCGGGCCGGGCGAAGTCGGCTTTATCACCGCGCAGATCAAGGAAGTGGCGCAGGCGCGGGTCGGCGACACGATCACCACGGCCAAGGGCGGGGCGACCCAGGCGCTGCCCGGCTTCAAGGAAGTGCAGCCGGTCGTGTTCTGCGGGCTGTTTCCGACCGATGCCGCCGATTTCGAAAAGCTGCGCGATTCGATCGGCAAGCTGCGCCTGAACGACGCCAGCTTCAGCTTTGAAATGGAAACCAGCGCGGCGCTCGGCTTTGGCTTTCGCTGCGGTTTCCTCGGGCTGTTGCATCTGGAAATCATCCAGGAACGGCTGAGCCGCGAATACGACCTCGATCTGATCACCACCGCGCCGAGCGTGGTCTATCGCCTGAGCATGACCGACGGATCGACGCAGGAACTGCACAACCCGTCCGACATGCCCGATCCGGCGCGGATCGCGACCATGGAAGAGCCGTGGATCAAGGCGACGATCTATACCCCCGACGAATATCTCGGCTCGATCCTGAAGCTGTGTCAGGATCGGCGCGGCATTCAGATCGGGCTGACGTATGTCGGTGGCCGGGCGCAAGTGAACTACGAATTGCCGCTCAACGAAGTGGTGTTCGATTTCTACGATCGGCTCAAATCGATCAGCCGGGGCTATGCCAGCTTCGACTACGAACAGATCGGCCTGCGCGAGGGCGATCTGGTCAAGATGAACATCCTCGTCAACAACGAGCCGGTCGACGCGCTGAGCATGATCGTCCACCGTACCCAGGCCGACGCGCGCGGTCGCGGGCTGGTCGAACGGCTCAAGGATCTGATCCCGCGCCACATGTTCAAGATTCCGATCCAGGCCGCGATCGGCGCAAAAGTCATCGCCCGCGAAACCATTGCCGCCTTGCGCAAGGACGTCACCGCCAAATGCTACGGCGGCGACATCAGCCGCAAAAAGAAACTTCTGGAAAAACAGAAGGAAGGTAAAAAGCGCATGCGCGAATACGGGAGCGTCCAGATCCCGCAGGAAGCGTTTATCGCCGCGCTGCGGATGGGCGAGGAGTAAGCGCGCAAATTCATGCGGAAGCGGGATTGGGGGCGCCTGCGGTCGGTATCAGGCCTCTGTGTCGCCGGCCAGCAGATGGCGCCAGATCAGGGCGCCGATCACCGCGCCTGCCAGCGGCGCGAGCCAGAACAGCCACAACTGGCCCAGCGCGGCGGTTTGCGCGATAAGCGCGACACCGGTCGAGCGGGCCGGGTTGACTGAAGTGTTGGTCACCGGAATCGAGATCAGGTGAATGAGCGTCAAGGCCAGTCCGATGGCGATCGGGGCAAATCCGGCAGGGACTGCCCGCGATGTCGCACCGAGAATGACGATCAGGAAACCCGCCGTCAGAATGACTTCGATCAGCAAGGCCGCAATCAGCGAATAGTGGCCAGGCGAGAGATCGCCATAGCCGTTGGAGGCAAAGCCGCCGGGGGCAAAGCCGGGCTTGCCCGAAGCAATGGTATAGAGCACGGCCGCGGCAATAATGGCGCCGAACACTTGTGCGATCCAGTAGGGAAAGAGATCCTTCCACGCGAAGCGATCGGCGACCGCCAGTCCCAACGAAATGGCGGGATTGAAATGTCCGCCGGAAATACCGCCCACGGCATAGGCCATGGTCATGACAGTCAGGCCAAAAGCCAATGCAACACCGACGAAGCCTATCCCCAGTGCCGGAAATGCTGCCGCCAATACCGCTGATCCGCATCCGCCGAATACGAGCCAGAAGGTCCCGAAAAATTCAGCTGCAAGTTTACGACGCATGGACTGCCTCCGCTTGAAGTAACGGGGAGTTTATCAATCATTAATCATGCCGACAACCAGTATGGAGATAGGCAGTATGGAGATGGGCAAAGCGACGGCGGATCGCGGGGCCCGGCCCCCAACGGCGCGCGATCGCGCTTGACGCAGTCGTGCCTGACCGCAAAGCTCCGTGTGAACCTGAGGGGCTGTATCCTGTGGCAAGGACTTTACCGAAATCCTCTCAGCGGCCCGGCACTCATGCCGTCGGTATGAGACAGGCGACGGTCCCGCCCGCGTCGATGGCCATCGCTGCCATTTCCACCGTGGTCGAATGGTATGATTTCACGCTCTATCTCTATTTCGTCACGGTCCTTGCCCGCGTGTTTTACGGCGGGGGCGAGCGTTCGCTGACGCTGGCGCTGGCGGGGTTTGCGATTGCCTATCTGATGCGGCCGCTGGGCGCGTTGGTGCTGGGCGTCTATGGCGATCGGCATGGGCGGCGGCGGGCGATGATGGTGTCGATGGCGGTGATGACGCTGGCCATGGCGCTGACCGCATGTCTGCCGACGCGCGCAGTGGCGGGGCCATTGGCGGGGTGGTTGCTGCTCGCCTTGCGCTGCGTGATGGCTTTTGCGGTCGGTGGCGAATATACCGGGGTTGTCGCCTATCTTGTCGAAGGCGCGGTTCCCGGTCGGCGGGGTCTGATCGCGTCTTTGGCTTCTGCGGCGAGCGAAGTCGGGGCCCTGATTGCCGCAGCGGTGAGCGCGGCCACGGTCTTGTGGTTTTCGCCCGCTGCGCTTGAAACCTGGGGCTGGCGCGTGCCGTTTGCGATCGGCGCGGGGCTGGCGGGGATGATCTGGGTCGGGCGGTCGCGAATGGCGGAATCGCCCGAATTTCTGGCGCATGAGGCGCAGGGCGATCTGGCCGCGCATCCCCTGGCGCGCGCGGCGGGGGCAGAGCGGGCCGGGGTCTTGCGCGGGTTTGGCATCTCTGCGCTGGGATCGATCAGCTATTATGTCGGCATTTCCTATGTTCCGGCGTTTCTGGTTGCGACCGGGGCGATGGGCGAGGGGGCGGCACTCGGGCTGTCGACGCTTGCTGCGCTGATGGTCATTGCGGTTACGCCGATCGCCGGCGCGCTGTCCGACCGCTATGGACGGCGGCCTTTGCTGATCGGGATTGCCATTGCCGCAGCAGTCATGCCGACGCTGCTGTTTCCGGTCATGGCGCATGGCGGGATCATGCTCGCGCTGGGCGGGGCGCTGGTGCTCGCGGCGATTGGCGGGGCGTGGAGCGCGGTTGCGGCCTCGGCTACGGCGGAACAGTTTTCGAGCCGCGTGCGGTTGTCGGGGTTGGCGCTGGGGGCGACCTCTGCCACGGCCCTGTTTGGCGGGGTTTCGCCATGGCTCGCGCATGTCTCGATCGCGCTGACCGGCGGTGCCTGGGCGCCGGGGGCGATGATCGCGGCGGTCGCGGCGGCGGTGGTGCCGATCTTGTGGATGATGCCGGAGACGGCGCCGAGATTCGTAGAGCCGCTATGAAATGTGTCGCCTGATCGCGTCGGCCATGCGTTCCGCGCGTTCCTGCATCAACGCGGCGCTGGGCGGATCGAGCACGGCCACGGTGGTTTCGCGCCATAAACCCAGCCAGCGATCGAACATCTGCGGCGTGATCGCCTGCGCCGCATGGATCGCCATCGGATCGCCGCGATAGCGCCCGGTGCCGTTGATCACCGAAGACCAGAATGCGACAAGGCGATGCAAATGACGGTTCCAGTCATGCACGCCATGATCGAACACCGGGCCGAGCAAGGCATCGCGGCGCACGCGGGCATAGAATCGTCCGACCACTTCGACGAGATCCTCTTCGGCGATCCGTTCGCTGCGCTGGTGATGGTCGTGCCCGGTCATGATCCGCGCGCTATGGCAGGCCAAGACCGGATCGCCAAACCCCGCGAGACGGAGCGCGCCTATGTGGCGATGAAGGCGCCCGGGCTATCCGGACACATGGGCAGATAGGTGGTTGACCCGAGCCGGACTTCGCGACACTTCTGCGCCGATGATCGATCCTGCCCTTTTTCGCACCGTGCTTGGCGCCTATCCGACCGGCGTCGTCGTGATCACCGCAGTCGATGCCGAGGGTCAAAGACATGGACTGGTGATCGGCTCCTTCACGTCGATTTCGCTCGATCCGCCGTTGGTCGGCTTTTTTCCCGATCGACGCTCGCGTTCGTGGGCGCAGATCGCGCCGATCGGGCGGTTCTGCGTCAATGTGCTGGGGTCGGACCAATTGGACGTGTGTCGCCGATTCGCGGCGCGTGCCGAAGACAAGTTTGCCGACCTTGCCCATGGCCACACCCCGTCGGGGCAGCCGTTGCTGGAAAACGCCATCGCGTGGATCGATTGCTCGATCGAACGCGTGACCGAAGTGGGCGATCATTACCTCGTCGTCGGTGCAGTCGAGGCGCTCGGCAGACGCGATGTCGGGACGCCGTTGTTGTTTTTTGGCGGGCAATATCACGACCTGGCCGAACTGCCCGCTTGATCGGTCAGAGGTTGTTTTATCATCAGGTTGTGGCTGATGCCCCGCGCGAATGCCGGTTGCCCTAACGGCGAGGGTGCAGGGCATTTTGCGTATGCAATATTTTTTTCTCCGCTTTTGACCTTGGTCAACGCCTGTTGCGGCCGCGTCTGCGAACTGTCTCTTCGACGGAAGGGAACTGATCACCACCCTCGATCGACTTCCCTTCCGCCGATTTCTCCCCAACTCGGGCGGTCGGTAACCCCGCCCGCCCCGTTTTTTTTGGATCGCGCATGTTTGTGCACGATGTCGATCAAACGTATAATTGTCGGGGGGCTAAAGTTTTGGTACATCGGCGCGCATGTCATCTTGTGAAACCTGCGTCGTACGAAATCGAGCGATTTGCTCTGGACTCGACAATCGCGAGATTGGGGCGCTCAATACGATGGGGCGACGACGCAGCGTCGCAGCCGGAGAGCCGTTGATCTGGGAAGACGATGATTCGCTGCTCGTCGCCAATGTGATCGAAGGTGTGCTCAAGCTGACCACTTCGACCGAAGATGGACGCGAACAGATCGTCGGTGTTGCCTATCCGGCGGATTTCATCGGTCGACCTTTCGGCCAGACCAGCCGGGCAAGTGTCGTCGCGCTGACCGATGCACGGGTCTGCGTATTTGCCCGCAACGATTTCGATCGGTTTGCCCGCGAACATCCCGAACTTGAACACAAGCTGCTCGAACGCACGCTGGCGGAGCTCGATCGCACGCGGTCGTGGATGATGCTGCTTGGCCGCAAGACCGCATCGGAAAAGATCGCGACATTCCTGCTCGATATGTCCGACCGGTTTGGGGATGTGGGCTGTTCGCCGGTCCGCACACCGGCGCGGCTGTTCACGCTGCCGTTTTCACGTCAGCAAGTTGCCGATTTGCTGGGTCTGACTATCGAGACGGTCAGCCGTCAGTTTACCAGGCTCAAGCAGGATGGGGTTATCGGCCTGCCTTCGCGGCGCGAAGTGGAAGTGATCGATCGCGGTGCGCTTGAGGCCTTGGCGGGCTGAAATCCGTGACCGGCGACTGCGGGTAAGCCGTGCGGGCACGGTAACCTTGGCGCCAGCCTCAAAGTGCTACCGCCGAACAGCAATTCGATTGTCGGAATGTCGCGTCGCGCGACTGGGTTCCTCGCATTCAACTTAGAACGCGGATTGGGTGCAGAAACGTGCACGACCAAGGCGCCGCACAAAAAGCGGCGGGCGGAACGCGACCGGAGGATCCCAGACTCCAGCGCGTTCCGCCCGCCTTCCCCGGGGATGACACCGGGGATTTCGAAAGGGGGGGAAGGGGCGCCCCCGTCCATGACGGCTGCGATCCCTCGCCCCTCTATCACGAAGCCTGGATCAGAAGCGGTAGGCGACGCCCGCGCTCAGCACCCAGGGATTCAGCTTGTGCGTGGTGGTCAGCACATCGGTATCGCCGGCATAGAAATGCGCGGTGGTGCCGACCCAATACTTCTTCGCGTCAAAGCTCAGGCTGTAGGGGGTCTTGCCGATCGGAACGTCGACACCGGCCTGAACCGCGACGCCGATCTGGCTCGACAGCGAGGTCTTGGTCACGCTGAGCGCAGTAGCCGTGTCGCCCGGACGTTCGCCCATGACGAGGAACCAGGTCGGGCCGACACCGACATAGGGTTTGATCGGGCCGAGCGGCAGGTGATACTTCGCGGTCAAGGTTGCCGGAATGATCATCACGTGGTTGACCAGATTGGTGCCGTCGAGCGAACCGCTGCCATTGACGTGGTGCGCAGTGATACCGGCAATGGTTTCAACCGAGATGTTCGGCGTGAAGAAGTATTCGACCGCGAGAGTCGGGGTGAAGGCGTTGTTGCTCGCATAAGTCTGCGGCGCGGCAAACGCGGCGTTAGTAGCCAGACCCGGATCGATCGACTTTACTTCGCTGATTTTTCCGTCGGCGAGGACGGCGGTGTACAGCAGCTTGACCTGCCACTTCCCGGCGGGCGCGTCGTCGGCAAAGGCCGGAACGCCGGCGGCGAGAACGGGAGCGGCAAGGCAGAGGCCCAGTGTACGGCGAAGGATCTTTTTCATGTGACACTTCCTGCCGCCGCGGTTGGCCAACCCCTCGTTGGCGCGTTCTTTAGCCCGCGGCGTTGGCATGCTGATGCGTCATCCCCGAATCGCCAGCATTGACGAAGCGCAAAATTCGTCCGCCCCCGTATTCGTCGGACGGGCAGTGTTGCGATTGTGCAACCCTTGGTGGTACACCCCTTCATGGCGCCTCGTTGGAATTGACCGGTGTCAATGCGGGGTGGGGGCCCGGCGCGCAGGGCCGATCATCGAAAACTGCATGGAAGGGAAGGCTCCATGGAAATGGTAGTATTGCGAGCAGGCGCATTTTTCGCCGCGCTCGTCCTTGCCGTCGTGGCATGTGCATTGTCAGTGGACTGGGCTTTCGGGGTCCACATGGCAATTTGCGCACTGGCCGCCGGTATCGGCTTGATCGCCACATTGCGCGGGACGAATGTGGATGCCATCTCGCGTGGCATTCTACGTTCGCCCGATCAGGGGAAATACGACGACGAAATCATCCGCTGGGGCGTCATTGCCACAGTGTTCTGGGGCATGGCCGGTTTTCTGGCCGGGCTTTACATCGCGCTTGAGCTGTCATTTCCGGCGCTCAATCTCGGATTTGAATATATCAACTTCGGTCGTTTGCGGCCGTTGCACACATCTGCGGTCATCTTCGCCTTCGGCGGCAATGCGCTGATCGCCACGTCGTTTTACGTGGTGCAACGCACGTGCCGGGCGAGGCTGGCCTTCCCTGGCCTCGCCCGTTTCGTGTTCTGGGGATATCAGCTGTTCATCGTGCTGGCCGCTACCGGCTATCTGATGGGCGTTACGCAGGGCAAGGAATACGCCGAGCCCGAATGGTATGTCGACTTGTGGCTGACGATCGTGTGGGTGTCCTACCTTGCGGTTTTTGTCGGTACGATCCTGAAGCGGTCCGAACCGCACATCTATGTCGCCAACTGGTTCTATCTGTCGTTCATCCTGACTGTGGCCATGCTTCACCTCGTGAACAATGCCGCCATTCCGGTCAGCTTTTTCGGCAGCCGGTCGATCCCGCTTGCCGGCGGGGTGCAGAGCGCGCTGATCGAGTGGTGGTATGGTCATAACGCGGTGGGCTTTTTCCTGACCGCAGGCTTCCTTGGCATGATGTACTATTTCGTGCCTAAGCAGGCCGAGCGTCCGGTCTATTCCTATCGCCTGTCGATCATTCACTTCTGGGCGCTGATCTTCCTTTATATCTGGGCAGGTCCGCACCACCTTCATTACACCGCTCTGCCCGACTGGGCGCAGACGCTGGGCATGGTTTTCTCGATCATGCTGTGGATGCCGAGCTGGGGTGGCATGATCAACGGTCTCATGACGCTCAATGGCGCCTGGGACAAGCTGCGCACCGATCCGATCATGCGCATGTTCGTGATGAGCCTCGCTTTTTACGGCATGAGCACGTTCGAAGGGCCGATGATGTCGATCAAGACGGTCAACTCGCTCTCGCACTATACCGACTGGACGATCGGTCACGTGCACTCGGGTGCGCTGGGCTGGAACGGCATGGTCACTTTCGGGGCGCTCTATTACCTGACGCCGCGCCTGTGGAACCGTCCGCGCCTCTATTCGCTGCGCATGGTCGGCTGGCACTTCTGGCTGGCGACGCTGGGGATCGTGTTCTACGCGGCCTCGATGTGGGTGGCCGGCGTTACCCAGGGCCTGATGTGGCGTGAATATGGCCCCGACGGCTATCTGGTGAACTCGTTCGCTGAAACCGTTGCGGCGGTCCATCCGATGTATGTGCTGCGCGCCTTTGGCGGGCTGCTCTACCTCTCGGGTGCGACGATCATGACCTACAACATCACCCGCACCATTCTTGGTCACGCGCTCCGCGATGAGACCCCGCTTGGTGAGACTCCCTTCAACCCCGCCAAGGACGTGCCGTTGAAGCCGGCCAGCGCCCTGTGATCCCGGGCACCAGGTGAAGGAGTAAAAAACAATGGCACTCAATTTCCTTCAGCGGCACAAGATGGTCGAGCGCAATATCACATTGCTCGCCATCCTGGCCTTCGGCGCGGTGACCATCGGCGGGCTCGTCGAAATCGCCCCGCTGTTCTGGATCGATAACACGATCGAGAAAGTACAGGGCATGCGGCCCTACACCCCGCTCGAACAGGCAGGTCGCGACATCTATATCCGCGAAGGCTGCTATCTGTGTCACAGCCAGATGATCCGTCCGTTCCGTGACGAGGTCGAACGCTATGGCCACTACAGCCTCGCTGCGGAATCGATGTACGATCACCCGTTCCAGTGGGGATCGAAGCGCACCGGGCCCGACCTGGCGCGCGTCGGCGGCAAGTATTCGGATGCCTGGCATGTCCAGCATCTGAAGGATCCGCGTTCGGTCGTGCCGGAATCGATCATGCCGACGTATCAGTTCCTGGCAGAGCACGAACTGAATGCCGGCGACA
>Ga0302157_10000332_pt1 | contig 62713 bp, 48 predicted proteins | sample I_Bog_N3_3_FD_193502 | JGI IMG/M metagenome (GOLD analysis project Ga0302157, IMG submission 193502) | Peat permafrost microbial communities from Stordalen Mire near Abisko, Sweden - I_Bog_N3_3 | ecosystem: Environmental > Terrestrial > Soil > Wetlands > Peat | place: Sweden: Abisko, Stordalen... | reverse complement strand
CCTTCCGCATTGATGCGTTTCAGCCGCGAACCCGTCACTTCCACCTTGATCACCGTTGGCTCGTCGTCTTGCCGGGATGCGGACGCCGCGACGCTTTTGTCCCCGGACGACGCCGCCTCCGCGGAAGCTGCCGACGCCGCCGGCAAACCACTCGCCGCCGGCTTCACCACGACCGAACCCTCCGACACCTGCATGGCGACCAGGCCCGTGCCCTGCAGCGCCGCCGTGATGGCCTCGAACGCCGACAGTCGGCCCGACACCGCGTGTGCGATGCGGCCGTTGACGGCGGCGGGGTCGAACAACACCGACGTGCTCGTCTCGTGCGCGATCGCCCGCAGCGAATCGGCCAGCGACTGTGCGGGCTGCTCGATCACGTACTGCGCCTTTGGAGCGGGCTCCGCGGCGTCGCTGGCGCCGCATTGCACGAGCAGCGAAATGAGGACGGCGGGCATGAGGCCGGCCAGGTGTGCGGTGGGGATTGTCTTCTTGCGAATCATCTCTTGTCCTTGTTCATTTCCGATGAGTGACAAGGAGATGACGTTTCGGTCAAGAGACCTTCACGCAGTGGTTGCCCTAGTGAGGCTTTGCGGATTCCAAACGTCGCAGCGTTTCCTGCAGCTGCAGGCCATGCAGGCGCATGTTAGCTCTGGCGAGACGGGAGGTCGCCTCGGTGCGATATCGAGCAACGCGACGAACGTTCGGCCGTCGCGGCTCGATTCTCCGTGCGCCAGAGTCTTCAGGCGGCGACGCGAGCCGCCTGCACTTGCGGGTCGGGTCGGGGCTGCGCGCTCGCCAGCAGGCGTTCGCGATCCAGGCGGCGCTCCGCCCGTTGCAATGCGCGCGCGACGAAGCCCAGGGCAGCGGCCTCGTCTTCGAAATGCCCATGACGGCGTACAGCGCGGACCAGGCCATCCCGCACGTCTTTGGCAACGGCCGTCGCGCTTGGCAGCATGTGTGGCCGCGACGAAGCCAGTGCGCCAGGAAATGACCGATCGATGGCGAGCGTCGCGACTTCGGCCTCCTGCACACATCCGCCGCCGAGCGGCTCCAGGTGCCAGACACGCTCGAGACCTCGACTCTTGAAATCGTCCAGCATTTGCGGGAGCGCTTGCGCTCCGAGGCAGAGACCCAGCGGCTCGCACTCGCCGTCTGCAAGCCAGCCGAACACCCAGAAAAGGGGATGCGTCCCGATGCCTCCCGCATCGCGCACGCGCACGGGAGTGACGACCGGTATGACCAGCGCATAGCGCCGGCAGAGCGGTCGGCCTCGGACAGAGCTCGGGTCATGCTCAGGATCGGTCATGGTTCACGTCCTCCATGGACTCCGACGGCGTCGCCTCGCAGGGGCTGACTTCGCGGAGAAGCGATGTAGAAATCAAGCAGAACTTTGATTCATTATCAAGCAATACTTGATCGATTCGCGGAGGCGCTCGCTAGCGTTCGCGGATGAAGGTAAAGGATGAGTTCAGCAAGCGCCTGCGCGCGGCCATGAGAACCGCGGGAATGAAGGCGAGCGGCACTGAACTGGAACGCGCGTTCAGCCTTGAATGGCATGGCCCGCCGATCAGCGTGCAGACGGCCTCCAACTGGATCAGCGGCAAGCATCTGCCCAGCCAGGACAAGCTGCCGGTGCTCGCCAGCGTGCTGAAGATCGATCCGCACGCGCTCATGTACGGAACGCCCGCGTCGCTGACCGTTGCAGAACGGCGGCGTGCGTGGGAAGACCGCGCCACCTACGCCGAGCGACAGTCCATCGACGCCTTCCTGAGCCTGCCGACGCCTCAGCGGCTCATCGTGCGCGACGTCATCAACGCGTTCGCACTGGCTTACGGTGCCGTGGACCGGGACAAGGAATAGCACCGGGTCCCCGCGCCGCCACGGCACGGCAAAGCCGTTCTCAGCCGCGTCCCCAGGCCGCGAAGTCCGGATTCTCGAAGCCCGGCTTCGCGTAGGCCAGCAACTCGCCGCCCAGCGTCCGCACCGCGCCCCCGGCGGCGCGCAGCACCGCGTCTCCCGCCGCCGTGTCCCACTCCATCGTGCGCCCGAAGCGCGGGTAGACGTCGGCCGCGCCCTCGGCGACCAGGCACAGCTTCAGCGACGAGCCCACCGTCCGATGCGCGGCGATGCGCCGGTCCGCCAGCAGTGCCGTCACCGCGGCGTCGTCGCCGTGGTGGCGGCTGCCGACCACCGTGAGGCCCTCGGCGGGGATAGACCGCACCGCGATCGGACGACGGCCTGCCTGATCCTCCACCCAGGCACCCACGCCCCTCGCGCCCGCGAACAGGCGCCCGAGCGCCGGCGCGAGCACCAGTCCCAGCACCGGCACGCCGTGGTCGACCAGGGCGATGTTGACCGTGAATTCGCCGTTGCGGTTGACGAACTCCTTGGTGCCATCGATCGGATCCACCAACCAGAAGCGATTGCTCACATCCGGAATATCGCCCGCCGACGCGGCCTCTTCGCCCACGATGGGCACGTCCGGCGTCAGCCGCCGCAGGCCCTCGAAGATCACCTTCTCGGCCAGCTGGTCCGCCACGGTGACCGGGGACTCGTCGCCCTTGATCTCGACGGCGAAGTCGGTGGCGTAGACACGCATCACCAGCTCGCCCGCCTCGCGGATGAGCGGGGTGGTGGCGTCCAGCAGGGAATCGAGGCGCAAGTCGCCGGCGGTCATGATGCTCATAAAGGGTATGCGGATTACGCTCGATTATGACAAAATCATGCCACTAAATATTTTAGTGTCTCGATTCATTCCGTGGCCACCCTCACCGCCAGCCTGTCGCAGCTCAACGCCCAGCGCCGTCGCGCGGTGCAGTTGCGCGTGGACGGCCGCAGCCTGACCCAGGTGCGCGCGGAGACCGGGCTGAGCGTGCCCACCATCATCGGCGCCTTCAAGGCCTTCACCGAAGGCGGCTGGCACGCGGTGGACGTCGGGGCTCGCGGCCGTCCGCAGGGCGCCGGCCGCACGTTGACGCTGGAGCAGGAAGGCGAGCTGGCGCTGCTCGCGCTCTACGGACTTCCCGAGGCCGCCGGCCTGGCCGACCGCCTGTGGTCGGCCGATGCCGTCGCGCAATGCGCGCACCAGCGCTTCGGGCTCGAACTGCATCCGCGCGCCGTGGCGCGCTGCCTGGCCCGCTGGGGCCTCACGTTGGTGGCGCTCCGGGAGGCCGCCGGGCGCTCGCCCGCCGGCGCCGCCTGGCTCGAGGCCCGGCAGCCGGCGGCTCGCGCCAGCGGCTCGGCGCGCGCCTGGTGGTGCGGCGGGCTGCCCGCGCCGGCCGCGGCCGTGGCGGGCACGTCGCGCGGCGTGCTGGTGGCCATCGACGCGCGTGGGCAGATCGCCTGGCTGTCGGCGCCGTCGCTGGCCCTGCAGGACGCCTACATCGACTTCTTCTCACGCTTGCAGGCCCAGGCCGCCGGCCCGATGGTGGCCTGGCTGTCCGGCCTGGACCTGCGCCGCGCCGCGCAGCTCAACGACTGGATCGCCGCGCAGCCGCGGCTCCACGTGCTCTCCTGCCCGATCGCGCTGGCGCGCCGCGCGCCGCCCGCCGACGGGATCCTGCAGCTGGCACCACCGCCGCTGGCCTCGGAACCGTTTCCCACCGTCACCGCCGTCGAACCTGCCCTGGCCTCGTCGCCCGCAGCCGCCCGGTCCTTCATCACCCCTCGAACGTCGACAACGGACGATCCCATGACCCTCACCCACCTCCAGAGACTGGAAGCCGAGAGCATCCACATCATGCGCGAGGTCGTCGCCGAGACCGACAACCCCGTGATGCTCTACTCGATCGGGAAGGACTCGGCCGTGATGCTGCACCTGGCCCGCAAGGCGTTCTTCCCGTCGCCGCCGCCGTTCCCGCTGCTGCACGTGGACACCACCTGGAAGTTCCGCGCGATGTATGAGCTGCGCGAGCGCATGGCCCGGGAGTCCGGCATGGAGCTGCTGGTCCACCAGAACCCCGAGGCCGCCGAGCAGGGCATCAACCCGTTCACGCACGGCTCGTCCATCCACACCGACATGTGGAAGACGCAAGGCCTGAAGCAGGCGCTGGACAAGTACAACTTCGACGCCGCGTTCGGCGGGGCGCGCCGCGACGAGGAGAAGTCGCGCGCGAAGGAACGCATCTTCTCGTTCCGCTCCGCGCAGCACCGCTGGGATCCGAAGAACCAGCGGCCCGAGCTCTGGCGCCTGTACAACGGCCGCAAGCACAAGGGCGAGTCGATCCGCGTGTTCCCCATCTCGAACTGGACCGAGCTGGACATCTGGCAGTACATCCACCTCGAGAACATCCCCATCGTGCCGCTGTACTTCGCGGCCGAGCGCCCGGTCGTCAACCGCGACGGCACGCTGATCATGGTGGACGACGACCGCATGCCGCTGAAGGCCGGCGAGGTGCCGATGATGAAGAGCGTGCGCTTCCGCACCCTCGGCTGCTATCCGCTGTCGGGCGCCGTCGAATCGACCGCGTCCACGCTCACCGACGTGATCCAGGAGATGCTGCTGACGAAGACGTCGGAGCGCCAGGGCCGCATGATCGACCACGACTCCGCCGCGTCGATGGAAAAGAAGAAGCAAGAGGGGTACTTCTGATGGCACACGTTTCCGATCTGATCTCGACCGACATCGAGAAATACCTCAAGCAGCACGAGAAGAAGAGCCTGCTGCGCTTCATCACCTGCGGCTCCGTCGACGACGGCAAGTCCACGGTCATCGGCCGGCTGCTCTACGACTCGAAGATGCTGTTCGAGGACCAGCTCGCGGCCATCGAGAGCGACTCCCGCAAGTGGGGCACGCAGGGCGGCGACATCGACTTCGCGCTGCTCGTGGACGGCCTCGCCGCCGAGCGCGAGCAAGGCATCACCATCGACGTCGCGTACCGCTTCTTCTCCACCGACCGGCGCAAGTTCATCGTGGCCGACACGCCCGGCCACGAGCAGTACACGCGCAACATGATCACTGGCGCGTCCACCGCCGACGTGGCCGTGATCCTGATCGACGCGCGCAAGGGCGTGCTCACGCAGACGCGTCGCCACAGCTACCTCGTGAGCCTGATCGGCATCCGCAAGGTGGTGCTGGCCATCAACAAGATGGACCTGGTGGACTACTCGCAGAAGATCTTCGACAGGATCAACGAGGAGTACCGCGCGTTCGCCGCGCAGATCGGCCTGACCGACATCACGTCGATCCCGTTGTCGGGCCTCAAGGGCGACAACATGCTGGTGGCCAGCGACAACACGCCCTGGTATCACGGCCCGACGCTGATGGGCTTTCTCGAGACCTGCGAGGTGGACGACACGCGCCTGCAGAAGGAAGCCTTCCGCATGCCCGTTCAGTGGGTCAACCGCCCCAACCTCGACTTCCGCGGCTTCGCCGGCGTCATCACCAGCGGCAGCGTCAAGCCGGGCGACCGCATCGTGGCGCAGCCCTCGGGCAAGGAAAGCAAGGTCGCCCGCATCGTCACGTTCAACGGCGACCTGCCCGTGGCCGTGGCCGGCCAGTCGATCACGCTGACGCTCGAGGACGAGATCGACGTCTCGCGCGGCGACGTGCTGTCGCTCGCCGAGGCGCCCGCGGAAGTGGCCGACCAGTTCGAGGCCTCGCTGGTGTGGATGACCGACGAGCCGATGCTGCCGGGCCGGCCGTACCTGATGAAGATCGGCACGCAGACCGTCACCGCGTCCATCACCGAGCCCAAGTACAAGATCAACGTCAACACGATGGAGCACCTGGCCGCCAAGCAGCTGGGCGTCAACGAGATCGGCGTGGTCAACCTCGCGCTCGACCGCCAGATCGCGTTCGACGCCTACAGGGCCAACCGCGACACCGGCGGCTTCATCCTGATCAACCGGATGACCAACAACACGGTGGGCGCCGGCATGATCAACTTCGCGCTGCGCCGCTCGCACAACCTGCGCATGCAGCACGTGGACGTCGACAAGGCGTTGCGCTCCGAGCTGAAGCACCAGCGCCCGGCCGTGCTGTGGTTCACCGGGCTGTCGGGTGCGGGCAAGTCCACCATCGCCAACCTGGTGGAGAAGAAGCTGGCCGCGATGGGCCGCCACACCTACCTGCTCGACGGCGACAACGTGCGCCACGGACTGAACAAGGATCTCGGCTTCACCGAGGCCGACCGCGTGGAGAACATCCGCCGCGTGGCCGAGGTGGCGCGCCTGATGGTGGACGCCGGCCTGATCGTGATGACCGCGTTCATCTCGCCGTTCCGCTCGGAGCGCGCGATGGCGCGCGGCCAGATGGCCGACGGGGAGTTCATCGAGATCCACGTCGACACGCCGCTGGCGGTGGCCGAGGAACGCGACGTGAAGGGCCTCTACAAGAGGGCGCGCCGCGGCGAGATCGCGAACTTCACGGGCATCAGCTCGCCGTACGAGACCCCGGAAGCGCCGGAGATCGTCGTCAACACGCACACGCAGACGGCGGAGGAGGCGGCCGACCTGATCGTGGCGAAGCTGAAGGCGTCGGGGATCGTGGACTGAGCCCGGCGGGCGGCCCGCCGGACGGGGTCGCCTTTCAGCTGGTGCGGCCGTACGTGTCCTCGAACCGGACGATGTCGTCCTCGCCGAGGTAGGCGCCGGACTGCACCTCGATGATCTCGAGGGGCAGCTTGCCGGGGTTTGCCAGCCGGTGCGTCTCGCCGAGCGGGATGTACGTGCTCTGGTTCTCGGTGAGGATCGTCTTGCGGTCGCCGCAGGTGACCTCGGCCGTGCCCTGCACCACGATCCAGTGCTCCGCGCGGTGATGGTGCATCTGCAGGCTCAGGGTGGCACCCGGATTGACCATGATGCGCTTGACCTGGAACCGGGCGCCCGAGTCGACGCTGTCGTACCAGCCCCAGGGGCGATGCACCTTGCGATGCAGCGCGTGCTCGGTGCGTCGGCCCTTGTCCAGGCGAGACACCAGCTTCTTGACGTCCTGGCTGCGCTCGCGATCGGCCACGAGCACGGCGTCGGCCGTCTCGATGATGACGACGTTGTCCAGGCCCAGCGTGGTGACGAGGCGTCCGGTGGCGTGGACCAGCGTGTTGCGGCTGTCCTCGAACATCACGTCGCCGACGCCGGAGTTGCCTGAGGCGTCCTTGGCGGCCACCTGCCAGACGGCGTCCCAGGCGCCCAGGTCGTTCCAGCCGGCGTCCAGCGGCACCATGCGGATGTCGAACGCGCTGCCGGGGCAGCGCTCCATCACCGCGTAGTCCACCGATTCGGACGGCACGGCCAGGAAGGCCTCGCGCGTCGGACGGATGAAACGTTCGTCGGGCGCGCGGCCGTTCCACGCGGCCTGCGTGGCCTCCAGGATGTCGGGGCGGAACTGCTCGAGCGCCTTCAGCCAGACCGAGGCGCGCAGCACGAACATGCCCGAGTTCCAGGTGTAGCCGCCCTCGGCCAGGTAGCGCGCCGCAGTGGTCGCGTCGGGCTTCTCGACGAACTGCGCCACCTTCTGCAGCCCGTCCGCGCCGGTGCTGCGGATGTAGCCGTAGGCGGTCTCGGGGCTCGTGGGCGTGATGCCCAGGATCACGATGGCGCCGTCGGCGGCGCCCCGCACGGCCGCCTGCAGGGCCGCGGTGAAGGCGGCCTGGTCGGTGACCGTCTGGTCGGCGGGCGACACCACCAGGATCGGATCGGCGCCCCCCTCGCGTGCGGCCAGCGCCGCCAGCGTCAATGCCGGCGCCGTGTTGCGGCCCACCGGCTCCAGGATCAAGGCGGCCGGCTCGATCTTCTTCTCGCGCAACTGCTCCAGCGCCAGGAAGCGATGGTCCGCATTGCCCACGATCAGCGGCGCACCCACGGCGATGTCGGGCGCGGCCAGCCCCACCAGGCGGCCCACGGCCTGCTGGAACAGGCTGTCGTCGCCGCTCAGTGTCAGGAATTGCTTGGGGAAGCCGGCGCGCGACAGCGGCCAGAGGCGCGTGCCGCTGCCGCCGGCCATGATGACGGGTTGGATCGAGATGGACGCTGACATGAGAACGCTTTCGGAAGGGATGCACAGGTCCTCAGGCCCGCGACACCTGGCCGGGTGTCGCGGCGGCCGTCGTTGGACGGACGGATCAGGCGCGTGCGTCGCCCCAGCGCAGGACAGTGCCTTCGTCGCCTGGGTACGTGGTGTTGCCGTGCCGGTCGACGCAGTAGTGCGGTGACACGATCATATCTTCGAGGGTCTCGCCCTCGGACAGCCGCGTGTAGTCGAACAGGATGCTTCGAATGAGCTTGCTGCCGCCGCGCAACACGCAGCCGTTGCCCAGCCATGCGGGCCCCACGATGGTGGCGCCGGGCTCGATCTCGCTGGACGAGCCGATGTAGACCGGGCCCTTGATGTCCACCTTGTCGAAGTCGATGCTGGTGTTCAGGCCCACCCACACGCCGGGGCGCACCTCGCGTCCGGGCATGTCCATCTGGGCCACCTCGCCGCGCAGCACGCGCTGGCACACGGCCCAGTAGTCGGTGACGCGCCCGATGTCGATCCAGTTGAACCAGCGGCTCTGCGAGTAGAACGGCAGGCCCTTCTCGGCCAGCAGCGGGAACAGCTGGCCGCCGATGTCGAACACCTGGCCGGACGGGATCAGCGCCAGTGCCTCCGGCTCGAAGATGTAGATGCCGGTGCTGGCCATGCGCGACTTGGCTTCCTCGGGCGACGGCTTCTCCTGGAACTGCGTGATGCGGCCTTCGGCGTCGCTGACGACCACGCCGTAGTTCTTCACTTCTTCCAGCGGCACCTCGAGCGTGACGACGCTGGCCAGCGCCTTCTTGCTGGCGTGCTCGTGCAGAGCGGCGCCGATGTCGAGATCGATGATGGCGTCACCGCACAGGACGATGGTGGTCTCGTCGAAGAACCCGCTGTGGTCCTGGATCTTGCGCATGCCGCCGGCCGAACCCTTGGGGTTGGGCACGATCTCGCCATGGTCGCGCTTGCCTTCGAACGAATAACCGATCTCGACGCCCCAGCGGCTGCCATTGCCGAAATAGCTCTCGATCTTCCAGTGCGAGTAGGCGACATTGATCATGATCTCCTTGACGCCGTAGCGCGCGAGATGCTCGATCAGGTATTCCAGCACCGGCTTGCCCAGGATCGGGATCATCGGCTTGGGCATGTACTTGGTGAGGGGGCGCACTCGCGTGCCCTGGCCTGCGGCAAGAATCATGGCTTTCGCCATTGCGGTTCCTTTGGTCTGAAATTGAAGGGCGGTGCGTCTCCTGAGGCAAGAACCGCGCCGGCCGAAAATCCGGTTGCCACGCTATCGCGCCAGCGTGACAGGCATGCACCGATTCTGGCAGCCCCGTGCTTGTAGTCCTAAACCCCCTCTTGGGGGAGGTCGCGCAGGCGCCCGGCCGTGGAATCCTTCGCGGAAAGCGTCGGCGCGAGGCCCAGGTCGGGCCAGGCGATGCCCAGGTCGGGGTCGTCCCAGCGCACGGCACCCTCGTCGGCGGGGGAGTAGAACTCGGTGGTCTTGTAGAGGAAGTCGGCCGTCTCGGTGAGCACCAGGAAGCCGTGGGCGAGGCCCGGCGGGATCCACAGCTGGCGATGGTTCACGCCGCTGAGCTCGACGCCCACCCAGCGCCCGAAGCTGGGGCTGTCGCGCCGGATGTCGACGGCCACGTCGAAGACCGCGCCCGCGGTCACCCGCACCAGCTTGCCCTGCGCCTTGGGCGCCTTCTGGAAATGCAGCCCGCGCAGCACGCCGCGCGCCGAACGCGAATGGTTGTCCTGCACGAAGTCGACGTGGTGGCCGACGGCGGCATCGAAGGCCGTCTGGTTGAAGCTCTCGAGGAAGAAGCCGCGCGCATCGCCGAACACCTTGGGTTGCAGCACCAGGACGCCTTCGATGGCGGTGGTTTCCACTTGCATGTTCAGAACACCCGTTCCGAGAGCAGCCGCTGCAGGTACTGGCCGTAGCCGCTCTTGGCCAGCGGCGCCGCCAGCGCGGTCAGCTGCGCGTCGTCGATCCATTTGCGGCGCCAGCAGATCTCCTCGGGGCAACAGGCCTTCAGGCCCTGGCGCTTCTCCAGCGTGTGGACGAACTGGCTGGCCTCCAGCAGCGAATCGTGCGTGCCGGTGTCCAGCCACGCGTCGCCACGGCCCAGCAGCTGCACGTCCAGCTTGCCGGCCTCCAGGTAGACGCGGTTCAGGTCGGTGATCTCGAGCTCGCCGCGCGGGCTGGGCTTGAGCGCCTTCGCGTGGCGGACGACGTCGGTGTCGTAGAAGTACAGGCCGGTGACGGCGTAGCGGCTCTTGGGCTTCGCGGGCTTTTCCTCCAGGCTGATCGCCTTGCCTGCGGCGTCGAATTCGACCACGCCGTAGCGCTCGGGATCGGTCACCGGATAGGCGAAGACGGTGGCGCAGTCGGCGTTGCCGTACGCCGCCTCGAGGCGGCCGCCCAGGTCGTGCCCGTAGAAGATGTTGTCGCCCAGGACCAGCGCGCTCGGGGCGCCGTCCAGGAACTTCTCGCCGATCAGGAAGGCCTGCGCGAGGCCGTCGGGGCTGTCCTGCACGGCGTACTTCAGGTCGAGGCCCCAGCGCTTGCCGTCGCCCAGCAGCTGCTCGAAGCGCGGGGTGTCCTGCGGGGTGCTGATGATCAGGATCTCGCGGATGCCCGCGAGCAGCAGCACGCTGAGCGGGTAGTAGATCATCGGCTTGTCGTAGACCGGGATCAGCTGCTTGCTGATGGCCAGCGTGGCCGGATGCAGCCGGGTGCCGGAGCCTCCGGCGAGGATGATGCCTTTGCGGTTCACTGCGGGATTCCTTCAGGGTTCTCAGGCAGGCAGGATCTCGGCCAGCAGGCGGCGCACGCCGGCCTCCCAGTCCGGCAGGTGCACGCCGAAGCGCCCCTGCAGCTTGCGCGTGTCCAGCCGCGAGTTGAGCGGCCGCGGTGCAGGCGTCGGGTAGGCGCTGGTGGGGATGGGACGCAGGGCGTCTGCGGGCAGCGTCAGCGGCACGCCGCGGGCGCGCGCCGTCTCGATGACCAGGCGCGCGTAGCCGTGCCAGCTCGTGGCGCCGGCGGCCACCGCGTGGTACGTGCCCGCCAGCTCGGGCCGGTCACGCGCGGCGCGCGCCATCAGCGCCGTGAGGTCGGCCAGCAGGTCGGCCCCGGTGGGCGCGCCGATCTGGTCGTCGATGACGTTCAGCTCGGTCTTCGTGGCGGCCAGGCGCAGCATGGTCCTGGCGAAGTTGCCGCCGCGCGCCGCGTAGACCCAGCTGGTGCGCAGGATCAGGTGCTTGCAGCCGCTCTCGCGGATCTGCCGCTCGCCGTCGAGCTTGGTGCGTCCGTAGACAGACAGCGGGCCGGTGGCCGCGTCCTCGCCGCGGGGACGGTCGCCGCTGCCGTCGAAGACGTAGTCGGTGCTGTAGTGCACCAGCCAGGCGCCGGCCGCCGCGGCGCTGCGCGCGAGCACGCCGGGGGCGTCGGCGTTGATCGCCTGGGCCAGGTCCGGTTCCGATTCCGCCTTGTCGACCGCGGTGTGGGCGGCGGCGTTGACGATCAGGTCGGGCTTGACGGCGTCCACCGTCGCGGCCAGCGCGGCGGGCTTCGAGAAATCGGCCGCCAGGTCGCGGCTCTGGAAGTCGAGGGCCAGCACGTCGCCCAGCGGCTGCAGCGAGCGTTGCAGCTCCCAGCCGACCTGCCCGTCGCAGCCGAGGAGGAGGATTTTCATGCGCTAGGCCTTCGCGTACTGGGTGCTCACCCAGTCGCGATAGGCGCCGCTCTGCACGCCCCGCACCCACTCGGCGTTCGCGAGGTACCACTGCACCGTCTTGCGCAGGCCCGTCTCGAAGGTCTCCTTCGGCTGCCAGCCCAGCTCGGTGCACAGCTTGGTGGCGTCGATCGCGTAGCGGCGGTCGTGGCCGGGCCGGTCCTTGACGAAGGTGATCAGGCGGTCGCGTGGACCGGCCGCGTCGGGCCGCAGTTCGTCGAGCAGCGCGCAGATGCCGCGCACGATGTCGATGTTGGTCTTCTCGTTGAGCCCGCCGACGTTGTAGGTCTCGCCCACGCGGCCGTCGGCCAGCACGCTGCGGATCGCGGCGCAGTGATCCTTCACGTAGAGCCAGTCGCGCACGTTCAGGCCGTCGCCGTAGACGGGCAGCGACTTTCCGGCCAGCGCGTTGACGATCACCAGCGGGATCAGCTTCTCGGGGAAGTGCAGCGGGCCGTAGTTGTTCGAGCAGTTGGTGGTGAGCGTGGGCAGGCCGTAGGTGTGGTGCCAGGCGCGCACGAGGTGGTCGCTGGCGGCCTTGCTCGCCGAGTACGGGCTGTTGGGCTCGTACGGGTGCGTCTCGGTGAAGGGCGCCGCATCGGCCGTCAGCGAGCCGTAGACCTCGTCGGTGCTCACGTGCAGGAAGCGGAACGACGCCTTGTCCTCGCCTTCCAGCGTGGCGTAGTGGCCGCGTGCCGCCTCGAGCAGGTTGAAGGTGCCGTCGATGTTGGTCTTGAGGAACGCGCCCGGGCCCAGGATCGAGCGGTCGACATGGCTCTCGGCCGCGAAGTTGACGATGGCGCGCGGACGGTGGTTGCGCAGGATCGCCTCGACGAGGTTGCGGTCGCCGATGTCGCCGTGCTGGAACACGTGGCGCGGATCACCCTGCAGCGGCTCGAGATTGGCGAGGTTGCCTGCATAGGTGAGCGCGTCGAGGTTGACGACATGCTCGTCGTGGTTCTCGAGCCAGTCGAGGACGAAATTGCTGCCGATGAAGCCGGCGCCGCCGGTGACGAGGATCATGGGTTCCTTCTCGCGCACCTCGAAACGAGGTGGCAGTTCCGCACCGGATCAGGTGCGATCGTAGTATCGCCCGAACCATTCCACGAAGCGCCCGATTCCGTCGCGCAACGAGGTCTTGGGAGCGAGGCCCGTCCAGGCCGCCAGCGCCGAGACATCGGCATGCGTGGCCACGACGTCGCCGGGCTGCATCGGCTTGAAGATCTTGACCGCCGCGACGCCCAGCGCGCGCTCGAGGGTCTCGATGAATTCCCCCAGCGCCACCGGAAACTGGTTGCCGATGTTGAAGACGCGGTACGGCGCCCGCGAGGTCGCGGGGTTCGGGGCCAGGGGATCGAAATCCGGATCGGGGGTCGCGGGCTTGTCGAGCACGGCCACCACCCCGTCGACGATGTCGTCGATGTAGGTGAAGTCGCGCATCATCTTGCCGTCGTTGAACACGGAGATCGGCGTGCCGGCCAGCATGTCGCGGGTGAACGAGAAGTACGCCATGTCGGGACGGCCCCAGGGCCCGTAGACGGTGAAGAAGCGCAGGCCCGTCGTCGGGATGCCGTACAGGTGGCTGTAGGTGTGGGCCATCAGCTCGTTGGCCTTCTTCGTGGCCGCATAGAGGCTCACCGGGTGGTCGACGCTGTCGCGCTCCGAGAACGGCATCTTCGCGTTGCCGCCGTAGACGCTGGAGCTGCTCGCGTAGACCAGGTGTGCGACGGTGTGGCGCCGGCACGCCTCGAGCACGTTCAGGAAGCCGGCGAGGTTGGACTCGCCGTAGGCCCGCGGGTTCTCGATCGAATAGCGCACGCCGGCTTGCGCGGCCAGGTGCACCACGCCGTCGAACTTCTCGCTCGCGAACAGGGTCTCCAGCGCGGGGCCGTCGCCGATGTCGAGCTGCGCGAACCGGAAGGCCTCCAGCGGCGCCAGCTGCGCCAGCCGGGCGCGCTTCAACGACGGGTCGTAGTACGCGTTCAGGTTGTCGATGCCCACCACGCTGTCGCCGCGCGCGGCCAGCCGCTGCACCACGTGCATGCCAATGAAGCCGGCGGCGCCGGTGACCAGGAACTTCATCGTGACTCCCCGTCTTTCAGAGGCGCCAGACGCGCAACCCGTGGGCCTCGAGCTCGGCGCGCGAGAACGCCGCCTTGACGTCGATGAAGCAGGCAGCGGGCAGCAGCCGCGCGGTGATGCGATCCATGCCCAGCGCACGGTACTCGCGGTGCGCGACGGCAGCGACGATGGCATCGGCGCGCGGCAGGTCGTCCCAGGCCGTCAGCTCGACGCCGTATTCGTGCCTGGCTTCCTCGCCGTCCGCCTGCGGATCGTGGACGAACACCTCGACGCCGTAGGACTTCAGCTCGTTGATGATGTCGACGACCTTGCTGTTGCGCAGGTCGGCGCAGTCTTCCTTGAACGTCAGGCCCAGCACGGTGACCTTCGCGCCCTTGATGGCGTTGCCCGCCGCGATCATCTGCTTGATGGTCTGCTCGGCGATGTACTTGCCCATGCCGTCGTTGATGCGGCGGCCGGCCAGGATCACCTGCGGGTGGTAGCCCAGCGTGTCGGCCTTGTGCGTGAGGTAGTACGGGTCGACGCCGATGCAATGGCCGCCGACCAGGCCCGGCTTGAACTTCAGGAAGTTCCATTTCGTGCCGGCAGCCTCGAGCACCTCGGACGTGTCGATGCCCACCTTGTCGAAGATGATGGCAAGCTCGTTCATGAGCGCGATGTTCAGGTCGCGCTGCGTGTTCTCGATGACCTTGCAGGCCTCCGCCGCCTTGATGCTGGAGCAGCGGTGCACGCCCGGCTTGACGATGCGCTCGTACAGCGACGCCACGCGCTCGAGTGTCTCGGGCGTGTCGCCCGACACCACCTTGATGACGTTCGTGAGCATGTGCTCCCGATCGCCCGGGTTGATGCGCTCAGGGCTGTAGCCGACGAAGAAATCCGTCTTCCACTTGCGGCCCGAGGTGCGCTCCAGCTCGGGGATGCAGACCTCCTCGGTCGCGCCCGGGTAGACCGTCGATTCATAGATGACGATCGCGCCCGGCTTCAGGTGCGGGCCGATCGCGCGGCTGGCGCCGATCAGCGGCCCGAAGTCGGGGGTCTTGGCGACGTCGACCGGCGTGGGCACCGCCACGATGACGATGTCGGCCTGGCTCAGGTCGAGTGCGTCGGACGTGTATTCGGCGTGGAGCGCCGCGCGCATGTCGGCGTCGGGGATCTCGCGCGACGGATCGGTGCCGGCGCGGCACTTGGCGACCTTGTCGACGGCGATGTCGAAGCCGATGGTGCGGCCAAGCTTGCCGAATTCGACGACGAGGGGCAGGCCCACATAGCCCAGGCCGACGACCGCGACGACAGGCGTGTTCTGTCCGCTCATCACATGCGTCCGATCGGCTGGTAGTCGATGCCCGCCTCGCGTACCACCTTCGGTTCGTACAGGTTGCGGCCGTCGAAGATCACCGGCGTCTTCAAGGTGTTGGCGATGCGCGCGAAGTCGGGGCTGCGGAACTCCTTCCACTCGGTGACGATGGCGAGCGCATCGGCACCCACGAGCGCGGCGTCCGGGTTCTCCGAATAGCTGATGCGCGGCTCGTCGCCGAAGACGCGCCGGGCCTCGGGGATCGACACCGGGTCGTAGGCCGACACGGACGCGCCACGCGCGAGCAGCTCGCCGATCAGGACGCGGGAGCTGGCCTCGCGCATGTCGTCGGTATTGGGCTTGAACGCCAGGCCCCAGACCGCGAAACGCTTGCCGGACAGGTCGTCGCCGAAGCGCCTGACGATCTTCTCCACCAGCACCTGCTTCTGGGCGTCGTTCGCGTCCTCGACGGCCTGCAGCACCTTCAGGTCGCGCCCGCTCTCCGCGGCGGTGCGGATCAGCGCCTTCACGTCCTTGGGGAAGCACGAGCCGCCGTAGCCGCAGCCGGCGTACAGGAAGTGGTAGCCGATGCGCGGGTCGGAACCGATGCCCTGGCGCACGAGCTCGATGTCGGCGCCCAGGCTCTCGGCCAGCAGCGCGAGTTCGTTCATGAACGAGATGCGGGTGGCCAGCATCGCGTTGGCCGCGTACTTGGTGAGCTCGGCCGAGCGCACGTCCATGATCACCAGCTTGTCGCGATTGCGCTGGAACGGCGCGTAGACCGCGCGCATCAGGTCGATGGCGCGCTCGCCTTCCGCACCCACGACGATGCGGTCGGGCTTCATGAAATCGTCGACCGCCGCGCCTTCCTTCAGGAATTCCGGGTTCGAGGCGACGGAGAACTCGAGCGCCACGCCGCGGGCGTCGAGTTCGCCCTGGATGGCCGCCTTGACCTTGTCGGCCGTGCCGACCGGCACCGTGCTCTTGTCGATGACCAGCTTGTAGTCGGTCATCAGGCGGCCGATGCTGCGCGCCGCGGCCAGGACGTACTGCAGGTCGGCCGAGCCGTCCTCGTCGGGTGGCGTGCCCACGGCGATGAACTGCAGCGTGCCATGCGCGACGGCGGCGGCCACGTCGGTTGTGAACTGGAGGCGGCCGGCAGCAGCGTTGCGCTGGACGACCTTGTCCAGGCCCGGCTCATGGATGGGAATGCCGCCGTTGTTGAGCACTTCGATCTTGCGCGGATCCACGTCGAGGCACAGCACGTGGTTGCCCATCTCGGCCAGGCAGGCCCCGGAGACCAGTCCGACGTAGCCGGTGCCGATGACAGTGATTTTCATGGGATGCGATTCTTTTGGAAAATGAGCGGGCGCGTGCCGTGCGCAGGTCTCAGTTCGACGACGCGCTGGCCGCGCGGGGCGCGGCCGTGGACGCCGCGGGAACGGAAGCCGTGCCGGCTGCGAACTGGCCGAAGTAGTCGATGTGCGCCTTCGAACGCAGATCCCTGGCTTGAGCCAGCAGCGCGGCGCGCTTCTTCTGGTTCCAGAGAACCTGCTCGATGTCGGCCCGGGCCTGCTCCAGGCTGACCGACTGCGACTGGATGGCCACCATCGTCAACGCGGACAGGCCTTGCGGCTGCGGAATGGCGATGGTCTGGCCCACGCTCATGGTGGACATCTTGGGCAGCAGCGGGCCGAGCGATTCGGCCGGGCGGTCCGACTGCGTCACGTTGATGACCTGCGCCCTGGCCTTGAGCAGGTCGACGACGGCGCGCGCGCCGACCGTGGCCTGCACGGTGGCGGCCAGCGGTCCGGCCTCGTTGGCGCCGACCCGGGCGTCGACCTTCTGGATCGTGTAGACGTTGCGCTGGCCGAAGTCGGCCGGATGGTCGTCGTAGTACGCCTTGACCTCGTCGGCCGCGGGCTTGGGCACCTTGGCGGCGAGCTGCTCGACGAAGGTGCGGACGAGCACGCCCTCGCGGGCGGCGGCGAGGGCCGCGCGGACCTCCGGGCTTTGGTCGAGCTTGTCCTTCTCGGCCTTCTGCGCCGCCAGGCGTTGCTCGACCAGGCCTTGCAGCACCTGCCCGGCGTCCGGTGCCGGAGCCCCGGGGCGGCCGGCCTGGATCTGCCGGATCGCGTAGTCGAGCTGGTTCTGGGTGATGTTCTCACCGTCGACCGTGGCGACCGCCGCTGAAGTGTCGTCCGACTTCCTGCCGCAGGCGCTGACGAGCGCCGCGACGCACACCAGCGTCAGCGACCGATGGAGCGCGGTGCGGAGATTCATTTCTGGGCCGGTGGGTTCTGCGAGGCCGCCGGGGCGGGGACGGCGGCGTCCGAGCCGGCTGCAGGCGCGAGCGCGGCGAAGCGGCCCAGGTATTCCACCTTGGCGCCATCGCGGATGGTCTTCTGCAGGTTCATGATCAGCTCGCGACGGCCCTGGTTGGCCAGGTACTGCTCGATCGAGGCCTTCGCGTCGGCCAGCGGCTTGGGCGCGGAGGCGCTCGAGACGAGCGTCAGCACGGTCACGCCGAATTGCGACGGCACCACGGTGGATTCGCCGTCCTTGAGCGCCGCCAGCTTCTCGAGCACGGTGGGCGGCAGTTGCTCGGACGCGTCCTGTTCCTGCTTGGTGGTGAAGGGCAGCTTCTGCGCCTTCAGCCAGTCGGCGAGCGCGCCAGGGGTCTTGAGCGACTGCACGTGCTGGTCGACCTCGGTGCGGCGGGTGTCCGGCGCCTGGATGTCCAGGCGCTGCAGCGTCCAGACCTTGCGCTGCGCGAACAGGGTCGGCCGGCTGTCGTAGAACTTCTGGACGGCGTCGTCGGTCGGCTTGCCGGCGGTCTCGGCGGCGGCCTCCACGAAGCGGCGGGCGAGGATGTCGCGGCGCGCGGCGTCGATCTGCTGGATGACCTTGGGGTCCTTGTCCAGCTTGGCCGCCACGGCCTTCTGGGCAACGATCTGTTCGTTGATGAGATCGTCGAGCACCTGCCTGGAGGCTGCATCCCCGGCGTCGGGACGCATCCCGCGCTGCTTCTGCAAGGCGATCGTCAACTGGCCGGCGGTCAGTTCGTCGCCGTTGACCTTGGCGACGACTTCGCTGCCTGCGCCATCGGCGGCGGCAGCGACGTCCTTCTTCGGGCCGCAGGCCGACAGCGCGAGGATGGCCATCGCGACCAGGGTAGCGGCGCCCAAGCGGGCGCGGCCGGACATCATTTCAGAACGCATCATCGGCGGGGATCCTCACGGCCCTTCGGGGCCTGCAGTCAAAAGCAGGCGCGCATGCAAGATGCCTCGCCCGGCCGCTGGAGCGGCAAACCCGGGATTGTAGAGACTAAGCCGCGTCAACTTGGCGACGGACGGCCAGGCAGCCCAAACGCAGCACGCGCCGAGAAGAGCCCTTCGAGAAAACAGTTTCAGCGGGTCGCCGACGCATCGCCCGTCATCCTGCGCGTAGCGAAGCGGAGTCGCAGGATCCACCCCAGGGGGAAGCGCTCCCGACTTATGGATCCTGCGACTTCGCGCAGGATGACAAGCTGGCACTGCGCGTTTTTCCGCGAACGCCGAGCGCCGCCAGGCGCCTGGGAGGCTCTCAGGCCGCGAAGCGTGCCAGGAAGTCCTGGTAGGCCAGGGCGATGCCCTGCCTCAGCTCGACCCGGTGTCGCCAGCCCAGCGCGTGCAGGCGGCCGACATCGAGCAGCTTGCGCGGCGTGCCGTCCGGCTTGGTGGCATCGAAGACGATGCGGCCGGCGAATCCGACCACCTCCATGACCGTCTCCGCCAGCTCGCGGATGGTCACGTCCTGGCCGGTGCCGATGTTGACCAGCGGGCCGTCGTAGCCCTGCTCCATCATGTGGACGCAGGCGTCGGCCAGGTCGTCCACGTACAGGAACTCGCGCATCGGCGTGCCCGAGCCCCACACCACGTACTCGGCGTCGCCGCGCAGCTTGGCCTCGTGCGCCTTGCGGATCAGCGCCGGCAGCACGTGGCTGGTCTGCAGGTCGTAGTTGTCGTTGGGCCCGTACAGGTTCGTGGGCATCGCGCTCACGTACTGGCGGCCGTACTGGGCGTTGTAGGCCTCGCACATCTTCACGCCGGCGATCTTGGCGATGGCGTACGGCTCGTTGGTGGGCTCCAGCGCGCCGGTGAGCAGGGAGTCCTCGCGGATCGGCTGGGCGGCCAGCTTCGGGTAGATGCAGCTGGAGCCCAGGAACATCAGGCGCTGGACATCGGCCTGGTGCGCGCCGTCGATCAGGTTGTCGGCGATCACCAGGTTGTCGTGCAGGAACTGAGCGCGGTAGGTGTTGTTGGCGTGGATGCCGCCCACCTTGGCCGCCGCGATGAAGACATAGGCCGGCTTCGTGCGCTGCAGGTACGCCCGCGTGGCGCCAGCGTCCTGGAGGTCGAGCTCGGCGCGCAACGGCGCCAGCACCCGGGCATAGCCGGCCGACGTCAGGCGCCGCACCAGCGCCGAGCCCACCATGCCGCGGGCCCCGGCGACCAGGATCGCCGCGTCCTTGCCCGGCACCTCACTCATGGTGGCTGAAGGTCTGGAAGCCGGCCAGGCTCACCAGGGCGTCGCGGCGCGCCGTGTTGTAGTCGGCGTCGATCATCTCGGCCACCAGTTCCGGCAGCGTGGTGGTGGGCGTCCAGCCCAGCTTTTCCTTGGCCTTGGTCGGATCGCCCAGCAGCGTCTCCACCTCGGTGGGCCGGTAGTAGCGCGGGTCGACGCGCACGATGACCTGGCCCGGCTTGCACTTGGACTTGTCGCCGGTGACGGTGTCGACGATGCCCACCTCGGCGGCGCCCTCGCCCTCGAAGCGCACGGTCATGCCCAGGCGTTCGGCCGACATGCGCACGAAGTCGCGCACGCTGTACTGCACGCCGGTGGCGATCACGAAGTCTTCCGCGTGATCCTGCTGCAGCATCAACCACTGCATCTGCACGTAGTCGCGCGCGTGGCCCCAGTCGCGCAGCGCGCTCATGTTGCCCAGGTACAGCGAGTCCTGCAGGCCCAGCGCGATGCGCGCGATGGCGCGCGTGATCTTGCGGGTGACGAAGGTCTCGCCGCGCAGCGGGCTCTCGTGGTTGAACAGCACGCCGTTGCAGGCGTACATGCCGTAGGCCTCGCGGTAGTTCACCGTGATCCAGTAGGCATAGAGCTTGGCCACCGCGTACGGGCTGCGCGGGTAGAAGGGCGTGGTCTCCTTCTGCGGGATCTCCTGCACCAGGCCGTACAGCTCGGACGTGGAGGCCTGGTAGAAGCGTGTCTTCTTCTCGAGGCCGAGGATGCGGATGGCCTCAAGCAGGCGCAGTGCGCCGATGCCGTCGGCGTTGGCCGTGTATTCGGGCTCCTCGAAGCTGACCGCGACGTGGCTTTGCGCCGCGAGGTTGTAGATCTCGTCGGGCTGCACCTTCTGCACGATGCGCGTCAGGTTCGTAGAATCCGTCAGGTCACCGTAGTGCAGGACGAAGTCGCGGTTGTTGACGTGCGGATCCTGGTACAGGTGGTCGATGCGGTCGGTGTTGAAGGACGAGGCGCGGCGCTTGATGCCGTGGACCTCGTAGCCCTTCTTGAGCAGGAACTCCGCCAGGTAGGCGCCGTCCTGGCCCGTGACGCCGGTGATGAGGGCTACTTTTTTGTCGGTCATGCGCCGGATTATCCACGATGGTGGGAGGCGCAGCGGCCGCGGCGAAGCGATCAACAACGCGCGCATCGCCCACCATTTCAGTTGCCCTGAGGCCTCTTCGATATCGCACGACCCCTGCCACGTTCGACAGCCCGCCAACCAGGAGGGTCAGTGCAGGCTCAGCTCCGCATAGCAGGAATAGGCATTCGACACGTAGGCGCCGCCCAGCACCCCGAGGGCACCGGGAACGTGGGTCGAGCGCGAGCCGGCGCAGCCCGCCTTGATGGCCCGATTGATCTGGTAGTTCAATCCGAGCTGGTACTGGTTCGAATCATCGGAGCCATTGAGCAAGAGGGTTCCGAGCTGGACGTCGTTGTAGCGCCTGGATGCGTGCAGGAACGTGCCGGACAGGTCGATCTTCGACGTCATCTGCCACAACCCGGACAGCAGGACCGCGTCGTTCATCGACAGGCTTTGCTGCGCGACGGCCGGCTGGGAGCCGGGGGTCCCGGTTGATCCGGTTGATCCGGTTGACCCGCCTTGCTGGTCGGAAATGCTGCCCTGGCCCAGCACGCCACCCTCGAAGTCCTGCGCGGAATCGCGAGCCACCGATGCCATCAGCTTGATGTGGCCGGTGACCTGCCAGCTCCCCTTGAGGAATCCGGTCCAGTAGTGCCGCCCGCTGGACACGGAATAGTCTTCCTGGGTGCGCGCAACCCGCGCCTCCACGCTGGTGAAGCCGCCGGGGGTCCAGAGTCCTCCGAGGATGATGTCGTCACGGTGGAAGTCGATGGGGCTCGGGACGGTGACCAAATTGGGGGACGTCCCCTCAGTCGTGCTCCCAAGATAGGGGTACTTCCCATTCGTCCTGCGCCCAAGGAGCGAGAGTTTCAGGCTCGGACTCTGCATGTAGTACACGCCGAGATCGCCGTCCCACTGGTTGAGATCGTTCACGTTCAGGGCCGCGGCGGAATTCTTGGAACTCGAGATTTCGAGCCCGCCTTCGACGCCGAAGGGGCCGCTGCCACCGAGGGTCGCGCGCGTGAAGGCGCGCTTGGTGTGAAGAATGCTCTTGCCCTGGTAGGCCTCGTCGCCGCTCAATCCGGGGCGATACAGGCTCGAGTTGTCTTCGCCGCCGAGCTTGCCCGACAGGTGACCGATGGTGGCCCAGTCGAACTCGCCTCCCAGCAGATAGCCGTCGTTGTCCAGCTGCGTGCTGTGCTTGTAGCGGGAAGCGTCGACCGCCGCCCACGCCGTCGCCTGGCTTCGGCCGAACGCCTCGGTGTAGTCCAGGCGCGCCCGGGTGTCGGATTGCGTGTCGGGCACCGCGATGTCATCCGCGGAACGGAAGACGTTGCTGTCGTGGGTCACCGTCTCGCCGGCGGTGACCGTGAAAGGGTCCAACGCGGCATGCGCAAGCGGGGGCAGCGTGAAACAGGCGACAGCCACACACCAAGATGCGGTGGGGCGTTTCCCGGTGATGCGGACATTCATGGCGACTCGCCCTTCATGCAAAAGCGATTTAAGAAGCTCGACCGGCCGGGCAACCTGCCCGGGCCGACGCGCCACGGCCCCTTCAAAAGGCCGTCTTGTCGTGAACCATCAGCGCGACCGTCTTGAAGATGATCAGCAGATCGAGGCTCACAGACCAGTTTCTCAGATATTCAAGGTCGAATTCGACCCGGCTCGCCATCTTCTCCACCGTATCGGTTTCGCCGCGCAGGCCATTGACCTGCGCCCAGCCCGTGATGCCTGGCTTGACCTTGTGGCGCGCCATGTAGGCCTTGACGATGTTGCGGTATTCCTCATTGTGGGCTACGGCATGCGGCCGCGGCCCGACGATGCTCATGCGCCCCTGGAGCACGTTGACGAACTGCGGCAGTTCGTCCAGCGACGTCTTGCGGATGAAGGCGCCGAACTTGGTGATGCGCGAGTCGTTGCGCGTCGCCTGCTGGATCTTGGGCCCGTTGTCCTGGGTTCTCATCGAACGGAACTTGTAGACCTCGATGATTTCGCCGTCGAGGCCCGTGCGGCGCTGGCGGAAGATCACAGGCCCGGGCGAACTCAGCTTGACGCCTATCGCCACCAGCACGAGGGCCGGTGAAATGAGCAGCAGGATGATGATCGAGAAGACGATGTCGCTGATGCGCTTGATCAGGCCGTTGATGCCCTCGAACGGGGTGATCTGCAGACCCAGGACCGGAATGCCGCCCATGTCGGTCAGGCGGCCCTGGATGATGCTGACGCCGAACACATCCGGCACGAAGTGCACCGACGCGGTCGTGTTCTGCAATACCTCCATGAGCTTCAGGATGCGCGGCTGCGAGGTCAATGGCAGGGTCAGGAAGACGTCCTTGACGCCGTGTTGTTCGATGTATTCGGGCAGGGACGCGAGCCGCCCGAGGTACGGAAGGCCCTCGCCGATCCCGAGCCGATCCAGGGCGCGGTCGTCGAAGAAGCCGAGCAGGTCGTGGCCGAAGTCACGGCGCTCGTTGAGCATGTGGGCCGTGCGCACCCCCATGTGATCAGCGCCCACGATGACGGCCGGGCGTCGCGAAGCCGCTCCCCTGGCCCTGAAGCGCAGGATCATGTCTCCGGCGATCACGACGGCCCACTGCGAGAGCGGCGTCGCGATGGCCCACACGGTCAGCATGCGCATCGGGAACTGGTCCAGTGCATTGCTGGCGTAGCCGAGGAGCACCAGGACGAGCAGTTCGCTCAACCACGAAAGGGCGATGTCGATGCCGACGCCGAGCATCGACTTGCCGAAGCGGTTGGCGCCCGGAAACATGAGCACCAGCAGGAGGATGCTCAACACCATCGACGGCCCGCGAAACGGCACATCGTAGATGGCATGGCACAGCACGAGCACCAGCACCGCAAGCACGGGCTCGGTCACCGCCGCGATCACGCTGGATACCGATGATGGAGTGCTCAGGAATTGTTTGCGCGCAGACCGTTCTTCAAACATGGACCATCCACCAACGAAAGAACCGCAGCGCGGCTCGAGCGCTCGGGGCAAGAACCACGTCCGAGGGCTTCTCGGGGCTGCTCAACCGGACAGGGCACAGTATGCCGGACTGAAGCTGCGCAGGTTCGTGACCGGAGTCTCGCTCCCCTACTTCGCGTGAGATATCCCCAGACTCCTGTGCAATATTCGCGCCTTTTGGCGGCCGGGTCGGCCGCTCCGGCGGATTCACCTGGACGTCGCGCGCGTCGCTTGAATGCGTGCATGCGTGCCGTGACCCGCCTCGCGCTCGCGGACAGGCCGCTCAGCGGGGGTCGCGCCGCGAAATGCACGTTGCCAACGCGGCTGCGCGAGAACCCCGGTTGTACGTCGCGGCCGCTGCTGGCTCGTTGTGCATTCACCACCTTGCCGGGGGACATCTCGGCCGCCATCCCATGTAAAGCAGGGGTTCTCTGTGAAGTAACACGCAAAACACGTGACATCCGACGCTGTTGACCGTTTCTAGGGATGCTGCGGCATTGACGCTTGCCATGACGCCTATCTAATATGCAACCAGATGCAAGCAACAGGGCGCCATGTGAGCTAGGTTGCAATGTTTGTTACAAAATTGCGGAGGGGTTCCAAAATGAGCAAGAGCAAGTGGTGGGTTGCCGTATTGCTGGGTCTTGTCGCAAGCTCCGGTGCGATGGCGAGCGAGGCCGGCAGCGATTCGTCGGTCAAGTCCGTGTCGACCAATGAACGCCAAGCGTCGATTTCCAGCGTGGATTCCGTCTCGTACATGGCTGCGGCGACGAACTCCAGCCAAGGTTCGACCGGTGCTTCCAAGCTGCCGAGCGCGGCCAGCTACGACTCCAGCATCGGACCGGGCCCGTCTTCCCTGCCGTTCATTCTCGCAGGGTTCGGCGCCCTCGCGGTTGCCGCAACGCGCCGCCGTCCCCGATAAGACCGGGTTTGCCGACGGCAGCGAGCTGACTCGGTGAACACCGGGTGGGCACGTTTGTCTCGCTGACCCGCAACGGGTGCCCGCCTTTCCGGTCGAGCGCGCATCCCGTGATTTCCGGCGACCCATGTGGACCGGAAACGCCTGTCGAGCGCCGCTCTCGCCGCGCCAGGGCAGGCCTTGATCGCAGGTGCAACGATCTGCGGCGAACACCCCCCACGACGAACTCAGCGACGAACCTCCCGCAGGCGTCATCCGCCATGACACCTCCGGTAGAGCGCGTCAAGGCAGGCCGAAGCGTCCGGCGACTAGGCGCGCCATTGCAGCCGGACACGCGCTCGAAGCTCGAATTTTGCATGGCCGGCCACCCTCCATGAGGTAACCTTCCAGACGAAATTGCGTGCCGAAGCATTCGCCACGCGAAGAACCGATCGGTTGATCGTACTTCAATACTATTTCGAATCGATACGGCGATTTTAACCGTGCGATAAAATTCGAAGCGAATTCCTGGAGAGAAAATGGGAGAGAGGACGGGGCTTGGCGATATCCCATCGCTGGACGGCTGGCGAGCCGTGGCAGTTTCCATTGTCTTTGTGGCACATGCCGGGTGGGGTGATATCGTCCCGGGCGGCCTGGGCGTCACGATCTTCTTCTTCCTCAGCGGATACCTGATAACCACGCTGATGCTGAAGGAATTCTCCAAGAAGAGCACGATCGATCTGTCGCATTTCTATATTCGGCGCGGGTTGCGGTTGTTTCCTCCCCTGACGATCGTGCTGACTCTCGCCTATATTCTCACGGCCGCGGGATGGCTGGATGGCCATGCAAGCATCCAGGGGTATTTTGCACAACTGCTGTATTTTTCGAACTACTATCAGCTGTTTTTCAATTCTGGCGGTGGAATTCCAACGGGAACGGCCGTCTATTGGTCACTGGCCGTGGAGGAGCATTTCTATTTCCTGTTCCCCGTGGCATTTCTATTCTTCCTCGCCAAGCGGCCCCCATCGAAGACCCTGTATCTCCTGTATTCGTTCTGTGCGCTCGAGCTGATCTGGCGGCTGGTGCTGATTGCCGGCCAACATGCGTCCTGGGAGCGAACATACTATGCGTCCGACACGAGAATGGACTCCATTGTCTTCGGGTGCGCACTGGCTTTCATCATGAACGCCCGCATGGGCAAGGAGTGGCTTGAACGCGACCTGACCAGGCGAATCCTTGTCATCGCCGGGCTCGCCGGACTGCTGATCTCGGTCGGGTGGCGCAGCGAAGACTTCAGGAATATCTGGCGCTACTCGATCCAGGGCTTGTCGCTGACACCTCTGTTTTATTACTCCGTCACGAAGCCCGAGAGCCGGTTATTTTCAGCGCTCAACACCCGCCTCATGAAAAAGATCGGTGTGTATTCCTATTCAATCTATTTGACGCACTTGATCATCATCAGCAATTTGAAGCTGGCGCTCACGCACGCCGTCCTGGTCGCCGTGGCAAGCGCCGCGATCTCGCTGCTGCTGGCCTGGGTGATCGATCGGTTCATCGACCAACCGCTTCAAAAGGTCAGGCTCCGCTTTCGCTGAAGCGGCGGCCGAAGGCCGTAAACCGGCTTCCCGCCAGCAGCCCTGAATGCGGTCAGCTGTCCGATCGGTCGGACGCGTGTCGTCCCGCGCCTCGAGAATATTTGGAAGATTTGGCACATCTCGCCGGCGCGGCTGGACGTGGCTAGACGCAATTAGTGCGCGGCAGCCTCAGAATTGAGCAATGGCCCTTAAGCTCGACGAAAGGCCCGGGGGCATTCCCGATGGCAACATCCTGCGGCTCGACTGGAAAGGTGCCCGTCAAAGGCCCGCCGTGGTGTTCCTGCCCTGGATGTCGACAGGAAGCCGACAGCTTGGATTTGCGTGGGTGCATACTGACAAACGCCGATACTCGCTGTTTCATGCGTGACTTAAAATCTTGCACGCCCGACAGCCGCCGACTTCAAAAGCCATGTTCATACCCCAACGCACATTCTGGACACGATAAATCCGATGGAGGCCAGCTCGCGCCAATCCTTCGCGGGCAATCGTGATTCAAATGCCAAGCGAATAGCCGGAAAATACGGGCACACATAGATGGAAAGTCGGATGGCACCCAAGCTGCTGGTCGTGGCTTCAGTGAACTGGGAAGGATTATCCAGAACCCCGTACCTTTTTTCACGGGCCGGCTGGGTCGTTGACGTGTTCACTTCGCCTGAATTCTTTCTCGCCCGGTCGTCGTTCGTCAACAGGATTCATGCGACGAGCAAGTCGCCACCTGAACTGGTCGAGCAACTGAGGTCGTTTCTCGAACTGCACGGCCAGGAATACGAGAAGATTCTCCTGGGCGACGATCCCCTGATCTGGGAGCTGGCGCGACGTCGAAACGAGCAATGGGCGCGCGCACTGCTGCCGTGCGCCGGCGACGACAAGACCATCGACTTCCTGATCTTCAAGACGAATTTCATCCTGGGCTGCGAGGCAAACGGCATCCCGATACCGCGTTCATTCGTCTGCACCACCGCGGAACAGGTAGACCATGCTGTCCGTGAAGTCGGATTTCCCCTGATCCTGAAACGTGATCAGGGACATTCCGGCGAAGGCGTCAAAATCATCGATTCCAGGCAAGAACTCGATGACCTGAACCTGGGATCCTCGGTTCTCGTTCAGAAACTGATAGCCGGAAAAATAAGCAGCGCGGCGGCCCTCTACAAGCAGGGTGTCCTGCTGGGCTTCTATTCATATTTCCGGTCCCGGACGTGGGGGAAATTCGGTTCTTCGACCGCGATCCAGTTCCACGTTTTCCCGGAACTGTCCGACGCCCTGGAACGACTTGGCCGCATCAGCAAATTCGACGGCTTGTGTGGCATCGACTTCATGTACGAGGAATCGACGTCCCGGATATACATCCTGGAGCAGAACTTCCGCCCTACGCTGACGATGCTGCTGGGCCCCAAGGTCGGAGTCGACTTCGTTTCATTGTTGCGCGGCTGGAACAGCCCGCCGGGAAGCCCGATGCTGCAGCAGTCGGTCGCAAACGCGGTCGTGCCGTTGTTTCCCTCGGACTTCGTCCGGGCGATCTCGCAGCGCGACCTTCCGATACTTCTGCGCTGGCTCGTCGATCCCAGCTGGATTCGCGAGGCCGGCTGGCACGACAGGAAACTGCTCGCGCACAACTTCCGCTACATCCTTCGCACGATCAAGGACAAGGTCCGCAGCGCGGTCGGCCGCGCCAAATGACCGGTCGGTGACCGTCGCCGGCGGAGCGTTTGCAGGCCGCAAAACGAACTGCGCGGGATCCGGGGCTGCGTGCCCCGGATCCCGCGCAGGAGTCAGGATCGGTACTGACCGCCTCTACGGCATCAAGAGCAGGTGCTGGTGCCGGCAGCGCGGCACAGGTAATGCTGCTTGACGTAGACGCCAAAGCCGTCCGTCGGGGTTCCAGCAGCGTCCTTGATCAGCACGTTGTTGGCGACCGTCCAGACATCCCAGGCCCAGGCGATGTAGCTCACGTGGTTGGTGTCGGCCCAGGGGAGCAGGGTCGCCGCGAAGGGCGCGCTCGGCGTACCGGTCGAATTCTGGTCACCGAACTCTGTGATCAGGACAGGGATGCCCGCATTCATGATGGCCGTGGTGCTGCTGTACGCCGCCTGGCCATAGTTCGGCAGGTTGTACGCAGCCGTCCCGTAGGTCGTGCCATACGACGGATAGGCATGCCATGTCGCGGCGATCTGGTTCAGCGGATCGGTCGGCCTGGAGGCCAGCCACGTGCTCAGGTCGGTGGTGTAGTTCTGGCCGCTGACCAGGATCGGATTCGTGGCGCCCGTCGCGCGAATCGCATTCACGATCTGCTGGTGACCCGCGCTCGTCCAATTGGCCGTCACCGAATACGGCGACCCACCGGTCAGGTACTGGGTGATCGTGCCGCCCTGCTGCAGTACCGTCGTGGCGTTCTCGCCGGACGTGAGCGAGGACAGGAAGGGCTCGTTGAACGCCTCGAACATCACGTTTGCCGAGCCCTTGTACGCGGTCGCAACCTGGCTCCAGAAGGTAAGGGAATGGTCCGTGTCGGCCATCGGATTCTGCGTGGCAGCGCATTGGCTGCCAGGCGCCGTCCAATGGAGATCGAGGATCACGTACAGGCCGGCCGCGGTCGCGGACGATACGGCCGCGGCCACGGTGCTCTTGTAGTTGCCGCCCGGATCAGGGTTGATCGTTGCACCGACGACGCCGCGATAGCCACCGGCGTCAAGGCAGGACGTGCCCAGCCACGACGACTCGTTGAGCGGGATGCGCACCATGTTGACGCCCCAGCTCTTGATGGTCGTCCAGTCGGGCGTGGCGGTGCCGGTCTGATTGCCCCAGGGATTGGCCGAACTCCACCCGCCCATGGCGACGAATTCCAGGCCGCTCACGTTCACGCCCTGGAAGTTGAGGGCGTTTCCGTTGCCATCGACGAATCGGTTTCCGGCGATCTTGACCGTGAGTCCCGAAGAGCCGGTGCCCGTGACGGGAGGGGTAGTGACGGGGGGCGTGGTGACGGCGATCTTCGTGAACGTTGCGCTCACCGTGACAGCTTCGGTGAGCGTGACATTGCAAGTCGCTCCCGGGTTGGTGCGGCAACCCCTCCAGTTGGCAAAGGTATAGCCGGCACTCGGCGTCGCCGTGAGCTTGACCGCGGCATTGCGCGTGACGGCCGCGCTGCACACGCCGCTCTGGATGCCGGCCGTGCTGCTGACGCAGTCGATGCCGGATGTCGAGCTGGACACGGTGCCGCTCGCGCTCTTGATGGCCACGGTCAGAGGGTAGGTGCTCGTGCTCGTGCTCGTGCTCTTGCTCGTGCTCTCGATTTCCGCAGTCGGTGAGACTGCACTCGGCGAGCTGGTCGCATCATTGGAAGAAGTTCCGCCACCGCATCCCGCCAACAAGGCGGTGAGAGAGGCCGCAAGCGCAACGCCTGCGCCCACGCCCCAGGATCGATAAATGCCGCTGTCCGTACGAATAACACTGTTCAATTCAAGCTCCTGCAAATGCTTCGCATGAAACGCACCATGCGTTCACATGCCCGCACTATCGATCAGGCGCGCCCCTTTTCTTAGCTCGCCACACACACCCATTCATCCGTGACCCACCGTTACAGGGCCGCCTGTAACCGCACGAATCAATGAGAAACGGAGGGAACCTCGACTCGCGCGCCGCTCGAGGGATGGGCATCGTCAGGCCGCCGGGAGGGCGGTCGGAGCATCGCGTGTCGTTCCGATACGCCCGACGGCAGCGCGCGGTGGCCGCGGAAGAACTACATCCCCTTACGGCGTGCTCGAGTCGGCGCCGAGCGTCCTGTCGAGCTGCCGCATGCGCATGTCGGGCCCGCGCGGGCCTGATCTGCATGGCCTCGGGCAGCGTTTGTCAGATGTTCTAGACGTTTCGGCCATCGCTTGCGCGCTGCGCGGCCCGGCCCTGTCGGCCGCGCGTCCTCAGCCCTTGCCCGACGGCACGCCCGGCTTCTCGCTGGCGTAGATGGGAATCATCTGCCGCCAGGACAGCTTTCCCCTGATCGCCGCACGGCGCGTCGCGAGCGCTTGCCGGTCGATCGCCGAACGCGACCGCCCCAGGAGGGCGCGTGCATGGGATGCCAGCAGCTGCAGCGCGGCGACGATGCCCACCTTGGCAGCCACCAGGAGCGGAAATCGACTGTTGCGCACCAGGGTGGCGGCAAAGATCTGTCCGCCGGAAAAACTTCGGCGCTCGAGATAGTCGGCGCTGCAACGGCGCGCCGGCACCAGTTCCGATGTCCACGCGTCGGAGACCCAGGCGATGCGCCGGCCCTTGCGCTCCAGGCGGCAGAACAGGTCGACGTCCTCGCCGCCCGACTTGCCATAGCGCAAATCGAAGCGGGTGCCGTCCGCAAAACAGGTCTCCTTGCGAAACACGCTGTTGGACGTCGCCGGAACGAAACTGCGCGTGCGACGCGGCCCCATCACGCGCACTTCCGTGCCCTTGGCCAGCGGCGCTTCCCGATGGAAGAACTTGCGCGACTCGTTCGTGGCCAGCGCCGGGTTCTCGAAAATCGCCTCGACCGGGCCGCACAGGATGTCGAAGCCGCCCTCGCGCAACAGGGGCAGCATGGCCTGCAGCCAACCGGGACGCACCGTCATGTCGTCGTCGATCATCGCGATGAACCGGCCCTTGGCGTTGTCGACACCTGCGTTGCGCGCCACGGCGATGTTGGGCGGGTGTGCGACCACGTACCGCACGTGCGTGGCGGACGTCGCCGCCACGAATTCGGCGACGGCCGATCGTGCCGATTCCTCATCGCTGTTGTCGACCACGAGGATCTCATGGCGAATTTCACCGAGGCCCTCCAGCAGCAGCATCGAACGCATGGCCTCGACGAGCAGGTCCTCGCGATGGAACGTGCAAATCAGGAAGGTGATGTCGATCGGGCCGTCTTGAATCATGGAGGCGCCTGGGTCTCGTGATGCAGGTGCATGTGCATCTGGGCTGGCAGATGGTGCATCGGTGTATCGCCAATCATACTTGTCGAACTGCAGCGTCCGCGCAGCCGCGATTCAGGCGCTTCGGCCCCCGTGCGGGGCGGAGAGTCGGGCATACTTCAACGCCACGGCCGCGGCGGCGCAAAGACCGCCGAAGGCCCCGTTCTGCGCACCTGTGCGAACAAGGAACGATGGAGGATGCAGACGTGAAGTCCCTTCGGTGTCGCCAGCGCAGCTCACGCCAACCAGAAATCGACCAACGAACCAAATGCTTACTCGCTCCGCCCGGATCGGCATCATCGGCACCGGCTTCGTTGCCGACCTGTACATGCGATCGCTGCAGACCTTTCCCACGATCGCGGTGGACTGTGCGTTCGACATCGACGCGACCCGGTTGAAGGCGTTCTGCACATACTGGAAGGTGCGCGCCGCTGCCTCGCTCGACGAACTGCTGAAGACCCAGGACCTCGAACTCGTGCTGAACCTGACGAATCCTGGCGCGCACTTCGAGGTGAGCCGCGCGTGTCTCCTGGCGGGACGGCACGTCTATTCCGAAAAGCCGCTCGCCATGGAGATGGACGACGCCAGGCGCCTGTACGAGCTGGCGGATGCCTCGGGCCTGATGCTGGCCTCCGCGCCGTGCAGCGTCCTGGGCGAGGCCGCGCAGACGCTGTGGGCCAGCGTTCGCCGCGAAGACGCCGGCAAGCCGTTGCTGGTCTACGCGGAACTGGATGACGACTACATGCCTTCCGCACCCTACAGGAAGTGGTTCGGCGAATCCGGAGCGCCCTGGCCCTACCGGGACGAGTTCAAGGTCGGCTGCACCGTGGAGCACGCGGGCTACTACCTGACGTGGCTCATCGCGATGTTCGGCAACGTCACCACCGTCGTTGCCGCCTCGGCCGACCTGATCCGCGGCAAGCTCGAGGACGATTCCGCCACCGCGCCGGACTATTCGTGCGCGACGCTGTTCTTCGAATCTGGCGTGGTCGCGCGCCTGACCTGCAGCATCATCGCGCCCCACAACCATTGCCTGCGCGTGATCGGCGAACGCGGCGTCGTGGAGATCGACGAATGCTGGAGCAACGGCGCGCCCGTTCGCGTGCGTCGCAGGCACGTGTTCCGACGCCGCCAGATCAACAGTCCCTTCGCCCGGCGCGCGAGGGCGGGCACGGCCACCGACCCCAAGGTGGGACGTCGCGGAGCCGCCTCGATGAACTTCGCGCTCGGGCCGGCCGAGATGATCAGCGCGCTGCAGGAAGGGCGGGCGTGTCGGCTGCCCGCCGACTTCGCGCTGCATTTCACCGAGGTCACGTTGGCGATCCAGAATTCGCGCGCCGACACGGGCGTCCAGGCCATGACCACCCGTTGCAAGCCCATCGAGCCGTTGCCCTGGACGCTGGCGATGTCCCCTCGAAAGCAGCCGGCGTGAGCGGCCCGCGCGTCTGGCGCATCGGCGTCCTGGGCACGGGCGCGATGTCCGCCACCATGATGGAGTGCCTGGCAGACAACCCGCGCGTCGCCGTCGCGGCGGTGGCCTCCGCGGATGCCGCCCGGGCGCGCGCGTTCGCGACACGCTTCGGCATCGCCGAATCACATGCGAGCGCCGCAGAACTCTTCGACCGCGGCGATATCGACGCGGTCTACATCGCGACCGCCACGCGCGATCACGCCGGGCATGCGATCGCCGCGCTCGAGGCGGGCAAGTCGGTGCTGTGCGAAAAGCCGTTCGCCATCAGCGCCGAACAAGGCGCGCGGGTCGTGGAGGCGGCCCGCCGGTGCCAGCGACTGTTCATGGAGGCGCAGTGGACCACGGCGTTGCCGGCCTACCGCGAATTGCTGCGCCATGCCCGCACGCATTCGCTCGGCGAGCCGGTGGTGCTGCACTCGGAATTCGGAATCGCACTGGATCCCGGCTCGCATCGTCGGCTGTTCGAGGGAGAGGGGGCCGGCGTCCTGCTGGATTTCGGCGTCTACCCGCTGGTTCTGGCGCTGCAGGTGATGGGGCCGGTCCGGGCGGTGCATGCCGCGCTCCGCCGCAATGCGGCCGGTGTCGACGTCCACGCCACCCTGCAACTGGAGCACGTCGACGGCGGTCATTCCCAGCTCGCCGCGTCGCTGGTGGCGACCCTGCCGAATCGGACCACCCTGAGCTGCTCGCAGGGCAACCTCCAGCTGGCGTCGCCGGTCATGGGCGCCGAGGACCTGCGCGGTCGCGTCACGGCGCCGGTGCGCGCTTCCACCGGCGAGGAGGGCGGCACGAAGGGCAAGCTTCTCGCGGCCCTCCGGCGCCAGCGCTGGGTGCGCCACCTGAGAGGCGCCCTGGTGCGCGAACGCGCCAGCCGCCATTCCTTTGGAACGAACCGCTACGCGCCGCAACTGGATCATTTCGTCGCGTTGCTCGACGCCGGAAGCCTGGACAGCGACCTGATGCCGCAGGCAACGTCGATCGACGTGTTGCGCATCATCGACGCGGCCCGACTGGCCCAAGACACCGTCATCGCGCCTGATTCCTGAAATCGACGGCCCCTTGAACGTGGATTTCGACACCCTGGAGGCCGCTCGGGAGGCATTGCCGGGCATGTCGCCTCACTACAATGCCCGGTGGCGCCATTGTTGCCGGGCAGCGTCTGGCCAGCGGACAGCGAGCGCGGCCGGGTCGAACCCGAAGGCAAGGCGCCGCGCACCAGGTCACGGGTCGACGTGACATATCGGACATCTACAAGGGCCGCCGGTGGTTTCTATCTTCTTTTGCCTCTTGCTCTGCGCGGTCTGCCTCGCCCTGGTCGCGCCGATCATCGTGATCGCCGTCCAGATCCTGGTAGCCGCCCTGCAGAAGCCACGAGACTGGCGCGGCCTCGACCCCCTGCCCTTCGCTGGCCGCCCCCCGATCGCGATCATCGTGCCAGCTCACAACGAGTCGTCGGCGGTCGCGAAGACCATCGAGTCGCTCAAGTCGCAGATGTCGCCGGACGACCGGCTGCTGGTGGTTGCCGACAACTGCACCGACGACACCGCCGCGCAGGCTCTGAAGCACGGCGCGACCGTCGTCGAGCGGCACAACCTGCTGCTGCGTGGAAAGGGGCATGCGCTGGACCATGGCTGGAAGACGCTGTCGACCGACGCCCGCTTCGCGTTGTTCCTGTGCGTGGACGCCGACTGCGTGGTCCATCCTGGCGCGGTCAACGAGCTGGCGCGCAAGGCGACGGCCACGGGCAGGCCGGTTCAGGCGCTGTACCTGATTCTCAATGAGGGGCTCACATCGGTGAGGCAGCGCGTCTCGGAATTCGCCTACATCGTCAAGGGCCTGGTGAGGCCTGTCGGCTTCGATAGGCTCGGCCTTCCGTGCCAGTTGGGTGGCTCCGGAATGATGTTCCCGCGAGCGTTGCTGGAGCAGCAGAGCCTGGCGTCGGGCCATCTGGTCGAGGATCTGCTGCTGGGTCTGACGCTGTGCGAAAAAGGCAGCGCGCCGGTCTTCTGCGATACCGCCTACGTCACCAGCACCTTCCCTGTCGAGACGGGTTCGCAGGAGTCCCAGCGCACGCGCTGGGAACATGGCCACCTGTCCGTCATCGTGCAGGTGCTGCCCCGACTGCTGGCCAGATCCATCGCGAGGCTCGACCTGAACCTGTTCGCCCAGGCGCTGGATGCAGCGGTGCCGCCCGTCACGCTGTTGCTGCTGTTGCAGACCGCAGCGGTCGTTGCCTCCGCGGTGTTTCTGATCTTGTCCGGGCTGTCCGCTCCGCTCTGGATCGCAGGCACCGGCCTGGTTGCCCTGTTCGCCACGCTGGTGCTGGCCTGGACGCAGTTCGGACGCGAGCGCCTCAGCGGCAAGGATCTCGTGCAGGCGTCGCTCTACATCGCCTGGAAGTTTCCGCTCTACATCAGGTACCTGTTCGCCAGGCAGACCGAATGGGTGCGCACGAAGCGCGATGCTTCGAAGGACTAAGGTACTGCACCGACGTTCCTTGCGCGGCATGCTCCGCGGATCGGGCTGCAATTCCTGCCGAGAAGCGTGAATTGACCTTGGGATATTCCGCGCGCCCCGGTGCTGGCATGATTTGAGGTCGACAAAAGCGCGCGCGGAGGCGGGATGCAACAGCGGTTCGAAGTGCTTTGGGCCAGGATGGGTCGCGCGCTTCAGCGCCCTTTCGCGGCGGGGTGGCAGAGGGTCATCCTGGCGGTCATCGCCATGACGATGGCGGGCGCGGCCTCGGGGGCACCGGTGATCCGCGTGAACGGCGACCATTTCGTGGATGGCGAAGGCAAGCGTCTCAGCCTGCAAGGCGTCAACCTGAGTGGCCTGGAGTTTGCGCCCATGCACGGCTGGTCTCCGAGCAATCCCTGGAGCGGCCAGACCGGCACCCCCGAGCCCGACTGGGCGCTGTTCAAGAGCTGGGGCATCAACATCGTGCGTATCCCCTTGAACGAGGCCTCCTGGAATGGCGGCACGTGCGTGGATGCGGTCGGTGCGTTCGGCGGGCCGGCCGGCAACCAGCGCAAGACCGATCCCGGCAACAACTACCAGGCGACGGTGAAGGCGGCGGTATCCGCCGCGGGCGCGCACGGCCTGCTCGTCATCCTCGACCTGCACTGGTCGGCGCCCGGCCCCTGGTGCCCGCTGGCCCAGAATGCCCAGGCCGACGAGGACCACTCCATCGCCTTCTGGCACCAGGTGGCGACCACGTTCCAGGGCAACCTGGGCGTCGTCTTCGAGTTGTTCAACGAGCCCTTCGGCGACGGCATGGCCAGCGGCCAGGATGGCTGGCGCGTGCTGCGAGACGGTGGACATTTCACGAAGTTCGCTACTGGCGGCACGCCCAACTCCATGGCCTACGAATGGAAGGCGGCGGGGATGCAGCAACTGCTGGAAACGATCCGCTCCACGGGCGCCAACAACGTGGTGCTGGCGCCCGGCGTGAACTACACCTCCGACCTCTCGCGCTGGGTCGAGTACGCGTTGCGTGATCCCCAGCACCAGCTTGGCGTCGCCTGGCACGCCTATGCGAAGTACGGCGCCGAGTACGGATCCTCCGACTACAGCCAACCCAATTACGGCGCCCAGTCCTACCGTTCGGCCCAGGCCATCGTTGCTGCGGGTTGGCCGGTGTTGATCACCGAGTTCGGCGACCGCAACACGCCGGGCACCCCGTCCGCTCCATTCGCCTCGACGCTGCTGCCCAAGGTCGACGCCATGGGGATCGGCTACCTGGGTTGGGCGTGGGACGTCTGGCCGACAGCGCCCGCCAACGTGCTCATCAAGGACGGCTACGGCACCCCCACCGACGGCTACGGCACCTACGTGAAGCAGCACTACCTTTGCCGTGCCGCCGGCGGTGCCAACTGCCGCTGAGCCGAGCCCGGCGGCAACTCGGTGTGCGGCCTGGTCCTAGTCCGTGAGCCGGTCGATATAGCTCATCCTGCTGAATATCAATTTCTTGATGGCGATGGGAATCAACAACCCACCCAGCAGCATGGCAGTAGCGATGACGATGAACCCCCGCCCGTCCCACTCCAGCCATTTCAGGAGTACGCCCTTGATCACCCCCATGGCAGGTGTGTTCAGCAAGTAGATGATGAAGCTGAAGGCGCCCAGGTATGCGAGGGCCTTGGAGTTCCTGAGCATGCCGCTTCTCACCAACCCGTGCAGCGCCGGTATCGCTACGATGCCGCACAACAGATGGGACCAATGCGGACTGAATGCATCGAGCGAGAACAGGTAGAGAATTATCGCCAGCAGAAGGCAGCTTGCCATCAGATAGTTCTTGTCGACGAACTTGCTCCAGCCTTCGCCAAGATCCGCCGCGACACCGCCCAGCACAAAGAAGAAATAGTATTCTGCGAATCTGTCCGCAAATACATAGTGCGGCAATCCGATCAAGAACAAGGCCAGAGAGAACGCCAGGATCAGATACGCATTTCCGCGGCTCAGCCAGAACAATATGGGCGTAAGCAGCGTTGCCAAAAATACGACGAACATATACCAGATCGAGATAGCGGGACTCGCATCCGTATTCCAGACCAGGTTGATGAAGGCAGTCTTCAGATTTGCCGGATTGTTGTCGACATACATGAAATGCGACGCGATCAGTTTTCCAACCACAAGGATCACGCCAAAGGTGATGAATGGCAGCAGCAGCCTCTCTGAACGACGGGCAGCGAGCCGTGGCCATTTGGGGAAATTCGTCCTTGCTGCGCCTGTCATGAATGCGACATAGCCGGACAGATAAAGGAAGAACGGCATGTGGAACGTGTACACCGCCGTTTGGGCATAGGTATACCAGCTATTTCCGGCCGATTGCTGCCTTGCTGCGATGTGCCCGAACACAACCAGAAAGATCCCAAGTCCTTTGGCCAGGTCGAGATCGTCGCGGCGGGGACGCGAAATATTCATGCCTCATTCCTCTGCGATTTAATTATTGCTCTCGCCGCTGATGCTCAAGCGACTTCTTGCCTGCTCTGCGGCCTGTGCCGACATCCGAGCCCTCGAATTCTGGATTGCCTTCGCCCGCTTGGCCTCCAGGAGCGCACGCCCCAGGTCGAACGTCGCGAGTGTCATGATGTAGAAATTGACGTTGGCCAAATTCCACCAATGCGCCTCCGACATGTTGGCGATCAGCTCGGCAAAGAGCAATCCGATGAACAAGGTCGCCTTCTTGCGATCGAATTCCAGCAATTGAATCGCCTGGCGCAGGAATGCGAATATGTAGCCGAACAGGGCGACGATCCCGACGATTCCCAGTTCGTTGATCACGTCCACATAACCGTTGTGGGCTTCGCCAGGGTCGATGTACATGCGTATCTTGAAGATATTTGACGGTGACATCGGATCGGGCGCCATCCAGAAGGCCGCGTAGCCGGCACCCAGAATGGGATGCTGGACGATTTCATCCTTCATGATCGCCCAGATTCTGGTTCTCCCGGAAAATGTCATGTCCTTGCCGGTCATTGCGACCATGGGCTCGATGATCGCCGACAATCCAGGAACAATGTTGAGCACGCCCAAGGAGTAGATCAGGAAGAAGACAACGAGTGTGGTAGCCAGTATCTTGATATTCCTGCGCTTCTTGATGGTGAATGATTTCAGCACCAGCAATATCAACGAGACGGAAAAGAGTGCGGCGAATATCGAAGTGCTGCTTCTGGCATTGATCAGGCAAATCAGCGCGCAAATCAGTCCGACGATGTTCCATATTTTTTTCCCACTGCGCGTATAGAGCGAATGGAAGAAAACGATGACTGCAACCGACGCCAGCGATCCAAGGGTGTTCTTGTGCAGCGTTATCCCCCGCCAAGCACCGACAAGTTCTGGCTGGACCATGCCGTTGATGACGGACTCCTGTACCGCACCTTCCGGACTGATGAAGTAGTAAACAATCGAGCCCAGGGTCAGGAACAGCAACGCGGGCTTGACCGCTTCCGTGAATTTTGCGGCCTTCCAGCTATCCATGCTGAAATAGAAGCAAATGGCAAACATGGCGTATAGCCGGTAAAGCCGATACGCCGTCGTCAGAGGAAATCCTGACCAGATGACGCTGAGCGTGGCCAGAAGTAGAAATGCCAGCAAGTATCTGTTCGTTGCGCTCAACAGCTGCTTGGCGCGCGCATGCTGCCCAAAAAACGCTCGGATGCCGAACAATAATCCAGCAGTCAGAAGCAACGGCGAAATTGAAACCGGTAGATCGCCTCCGATTGGCGCCAACAGGTTGACGCCCGGCGGTATGGCCATGGCTACCACGAATGCACCCGCTAGGATTGCCGAACTCTTGGGCATGCGTATTATTTACTCGACAATATAACTATAGATTTCACGCCGTCGCAGCGATCCGAAATCGAACCGGGGCTTGTTGCCGTCCACAGGACGATCGTCTGCGGGGCAAGTGTAGGTCTTCGGCTCTTCGTTGACCCGCCTGCCAACCGTCCAAGGGAGCGGAAGAAGTCACGCAGGCAGAAACCGTCACCGTCCTGCCGCGCGCCGAAGGCTCCGGCCGCAGCGGCCGGCTGGCCTGGCGGCTCATCCCTCGCGTCCTTGCGCGAACGCCCCTCCCCTGATCAGCTCTTCCGCCAACGCACTGCTGCCGCCAACTCATGAGTTAAAGTGAGGCCGCGGCCCGTGTTGCGCCACTCCGATCTCCTGTGTCCAAGACGAACAATCGAATTCCCTTTCTCGATACGATACGGGGCTTTGCCGCCTTGTGGGTAGTGCTCTTCCACTGCGCCGAAGGCCAGCACCTGCCGACACTGATTCGAGACCTGCCCGGCTGGCTGGGAACGGCGGTGTTCTTCGCGGGGCACCTGGGCGTGCCGATCTTCTTCGTGTTGAGTGGTTTCGTGCTCGCACGGATCTCGGCCGGCAAGATCGACTCCGGCCGCTCCGCAGCGCGCTTCCTCGCCCAGCGCTTGATCCGCCTGTCCCCGCCTTACTACCTCGCCGTGTTCGTGGGCGTCGGTCAATTGCTGGTCAAGAGCCATGCCGAAGGCGGCGCTGCGCCGAACGTACCGCAAGTGCTCGCGCACCTGACCTATAGCCAGGACATCCTCGGCTTCGACCCGCTGAACACGATCTTCTGGACGCTGGCGATCGAGGTCCAGTTCTACGTCGCGTTCGCGCTGCTGCTGTGGGCCGCCCACGCACTGGTGCGCGCCACGAAGGCCGCGGACTCGAATGCCTGGTTCGTGGTCGCGGCGGCGTTCACTGCATTGCTATGGCCCCTGCATGTCGTGGAGACCCCGTTCTGGCGCGGCGGCTTCATCGGCCTTTGGTACAGCTTTCTCTGCGGATCGCTGGTCGCGCTGTCGAACAACCGCTCCCGTCCGCGCGAGATCGCAGCACTGACATACATCGCGGCATTGGCGGTCATCGGCGTCTGCCTCGCGGATACCTTCGCGCTGGCAACGGCGGTGGCAGCGCTGTTCGTCTTCGCTGCCGAGCGCTCGGCAGCGCTGGCACGGGCCGTCAGTCTCGGGCCGCTGACGTCGCTGGGGCTGGTCTCCTACAGCCTCTATCTCTTCCACAACCCCGTCACCGGGATCGTCTCGCGCATCGTCCGGCGCGCCATGCCGGCGGGGCTGGCCTCCGACATCGTGCTGCTGGGCAGCGTGCTCACGGCCTGCATTGCATTCGCCGCACTGATGTACGTCGTGATCGAGAAGCCGGCCATGCGTTGGAGCCACCGCTTCGCACGCTGACGCACCGCATCGACAAGCCTCGCGTGCGATGGCCACGCCCCGTGCTTGCCGACACCCCGGTCCACGTCAGATTTGACACGCTTTTCAGCGATTTATCTCCTCGTCGAGGCCCCGGCATGCAATTTACGATGCTAGAGCGTTGCAGCCATATCTATAGCGGCGATCAATGATGTCCAAACGACGACGCTCGTTGCATTCCCATACAAAAACTAAAGGTTACTTGCGCGCTGCTCAGCTAGAATATTATCAAGTCTTTCCGAATAATTATGGGGACATTCCCCATGTCAACACGCAGATTCTTTATATGCACACGGTGAACTCGAATCGGATCATTATTCGGGCGCTCTCAACGATTGCGTCGATTGCAGTTATTGTAGCACTCAGCGCGTGCGGCGGTGGAGGTGGTGGCAGCAACGCTACAACTCCGCCGGTCGTGGAATCTGCGGCACTCGCGGTGAGTACCTCGAATGGGGGCACTATCGTCAGCACGCCATCGGGAATCAGTTGCGGCACCAATTGCAGCGTCTCATATGACACGGGTACCGTGGTGACGCTGACGGCGACCCCGGCAACGGGATATTCCTTCTACGGATGGAGTGGCGCCTGCACGGGAACCACTGCCACCTGTGCCGTCACCATGTCTACCACGAAGAGCGTGGCTGCGAGTTTCACGGCGGCGGCTGAAGTTCAGCAGGAAACCCTGACGGTCACTCCCAATACCCAAGGCACGTTCACCAGCTCTCCGTCGGGCATCAACTGCGGCTCCAGCTGCAGCGCAGATTATTCGTCGGGAACCGTGGTGACACTGACCGAGGCCCCTTCGGCCGGATATACCTTTACCGGTTGGAGCGGCGCGTGCTCGGGAACCGCATCGACCTGCGCGGTCACGATGTCGTCCGCGCAGTCGGTTTCAGCAACTTATGCCGCCACGGTCGTCAACTACACGTTGTCGGTCACCGACGCAGGCACCGGTCAAGGCACGGTGACGTCGAGCGTCGGAGGCATCTCGTGCGCCACGGGCACGTGTTCCGCTTCGATCCTGTCGGGGACTTCCGTGACCTTGACGGCGACGCCGGGCACGGACTACGGCTTCACGGGTTGGACTGGCGCGTGCAGCGGCACCGCCCTGACCTGCACCGTGTCCATGAGCGCCGCGCAAAGCGTCACGGCGTCGTTCTTCCCCTATACGCTGTCGGTCACCGATGCAGGCACGGGTAGCGGTACGGTGACCTCGAACCCCAGCGGGATCTCCTGCAGCGCCGGAACTTGCAGCGCCCTGTTTGCGCAAAATGCGTCTGTCGTCCTTACGGCGTCCCCGTCCACCGGCTCCGTCTTCACGGGTTGGTCCGGTGCCTGCAGCGGCAGCACGACGACCTGCACGGTGGCGCTCAGCGCAGCGAAGACCGTGACGGCGACATTCGGGCCCGCCACGGTCGCCAGCAGCGGCACCTGCGCCAATACGGCCGGCACGTCGACCGCGCTCGCCACCATCGTCTCCAACGCATCGGATGCATATACGACGAATACGGTACTGAATGGCGCCTGCCCGACGGACACGGCCTATGGCCAGGTGAATGGCATTTGCTACGGCAGCTATGCGGTGCAGGTCAATGCCTACGGGAAGCCGCCCGCCAGCACGAACTTCTCGATGTGGTCGAACAACGCCAGTTGCTGGGGTTTCACCGTCACCGAGCCCACCGATCCCAACAATGTCTTCTGGAACGCACCCGAGGCGACTCGCGGCTTCTCGTTCGCTTTCAACGGCCTGCTGACGAGTTCCGGCGGCATCTCGGTGTCGGCACTGAATACGCAGTACGCCAGCACGAGCGTCCATTGCCCGAGCACCGGCACGTCGGGCAGCGTGTGTGCCAAGTGGACCATGAGCGTGCCCGGAGTCGCGGCGCAATCGCAGACGAACACGGTGTCGGCGACGTACTCCCGGTGGGATGCGCTGATGGACATCTACTTCCACAGCACGGCGAAGCCCGCGGTGCAGACGAATGCGACGTTCGATCTGCAGATCTATCAAATGGTGATGGACAACGTCAACTCAGGCGTGCCGAATTGGGCGTCGTACATCGTTGGTACGCACACGACCAAGACCATCGGCGGAATCACCTATCTGGTTTCCGTCAATATGGGCGATCCGGGAACCGAAGGTTCGGCCTGGGTGGGCAATGGCGGCAGCTATAACTCGATTTCCATGTTCCCCCTGCCGACGTATCCCACTGGCACGGCCGGCGGCGGTACGGGTAGTTATCTCTGGGGCATGGCCAGCGCGGTGCACGATATTGGTGGAATCATCTCGTGGCTGAGCCAGCCGCAAACCATCAATGGCGTCACCGGGATATTCGACGATGCCGGAAACCTCCTCAAGGACAATGCACGCGCAAACGCGAACGTGACGACCGCCCTGCTAAGCCCGAGTTTCTATCTGAGTGGCCTGAATCCGGGCTACGAAGTGGTGCAGGCGACGCCCAGCACCAGCTACCCGAACAACGCCGCGTTCACGACGACGAACTTCTGGGTTGCCGTTCCCGGGGAAACGGTCGGCAATTGACCGGCCCGGTGAAGACGAACAGGTCGACGACCTGCTCGTCGGATGACCGGGTCTGGTTCCCGGCATGCTCCGCCTGAAGCGCGGAGCGACGCGAATCAACATGTAACGACACGACACGGTCGCCTCGCGCTGCGGGCCGATCGTGTCGTCGTTTTGTCGAAGCCAAATGCAGGCCAGGCAGGCGGCCGTCCGATCAGGTTCCAGCCTTCGGCGTACAGCCCTGACAGGATGGCGCCGCGAGCCTGCCCCGATCAGCGTCGCCGGCACTCGAGCCGGCCCAGCCGATCCGCTTGCGCGCAATGCAGGGCGCCGACTTCGGCGCACCGCGCATGGCACTCGGTCAATCAGGCGGCTTGTCGATCCGGCTCGCGGGCCACGCCGATGCTCAGAGCCACGAGGTAGGCGCAATTGACGGCCTCGCCCAGCAAGACGGCCAGCGGCGCCCCGACGATGCCCCATGCACGCAGCGCGAAAAAGCCGCACACCAACGAGATGACCGCAGAGACGGTCGTCGCAACCCAGAGCTGCCTGAACCGGTCGCAGATGGCGGGCAGGATGCGGATCTGGTCGCGAAAGATCGCGATCAGGAACGTTGCGGACCAGATCGCCATCAATGCCTGGGAGTGCGCAAAGCGCTTGTGCATGAGGTGATCGAAGATCCAGTCCTGCGCAAACCACAGGATGATCAGGTAGATGCCGGACAACGCCGTCAAGCCGCTCGCGATGGCGACGGATCGCCGCAGGACGGCCGCCCGGCCGTGCGAATGCATCCACTCGAGGCCGAAAGGGATCAGCAGCGGCGCCACGCCCGAGGACAGCAGGTTGATGGGCATCATCAGCAGGCGGGTGGCCGCCAGGGCCGAAACGGCGGCAACGTCGACCACGCTGGCCACGACGTAGTTGTAGCCCTGGCTGAATGCCCAGTGCGAGCCGGCCCCTGCGGCAGACCAGGCCCCCGTCCCCGCGATCTGACGCCAGACATCCGGCGACGCCGTTCGGTCCAGGCCGCCTCGAGACCTGAGCGTGCGCCAGAGCATCCCCGACGCGACCACGGCTGCCAAGGCAAAGGCGACCAGCGCCAGCACGGCGGGCATGCGTGTTTTCGTCGCAAGCCACACGCCCGCCAGTTGCCCGACCACGAAGACCACGTCCGACCGGATCACCACCACCGGCTGCCGGCTGACGAAGAACACCATGCGGAAGAACTCCCGCAACAGGGCCGCGCTGATGGCAAGCAGCCCGGCGAGCAGGAGCAGCGCCAGTTCGACGTCGATCAATCGGGCCAGCCACAGCGCGGCCAGCAGCAGCAGGGCCACGGCGACCGCCCGGATCAGCACCCGGTTCTGCGCCCGGAAGATTCCGCCAACCAGGCTCGCCGCCTGCGCAGCGCTTGCCTTCGCAAGCCGGATGGCCAGCGGCGGCGAGATGAAAGCGCCTTGCAGCGAATTGAGCAGCAGGATCGAATTGAATATCAGGACGTAGTAGCCGTACTGCACATCCGCGGTGCTGCGGATGAGGATCAGTCCGACCAGCAGGTTGCTCGCGGACAGCAGGACCTGATTGGCCACCGTGCTGCTGAACATCCGGACAAGGAGGGCATGCTTCTTGAACACAGGCAGGCCTTAGATGAAATTGGAACCGCGGCTCGCGCCGATCCAGGTGAATGCAACCTGGAGGGCTATCGGCTCGATTCCAACTGGCCGCCGGCTGGCGCAGCCCGCCAGCCAAGGGAGATGGCGCACGCTCAGAAGAGGCTTTCCTGGATCTGGAGCACGTCGTTGACACGAATGATGTCGTCCAGCTTCGGCTGGAAGATCTCGATCTTCCCGTCCGGGGACTTGCGGTGGATGGTCAGGCCACGCTGCGTGCCCTTGGGCGTCAGCCCACCCCCGGTGGCCAGCGCCTGCATGACCGTCATGTCGTTCTCCAGCCGGTAGGCGCCGGGCTTCTGCACCTCGCCGTAGATGAAAAACATCGGGGCGCGATCCACGAACATCAGGTCGCCAGACTGCACGAGCACGTTCTCGGAAACCGCGTCGGCCTGTCCGATGGAACGGACATTGATCTCGCGACGCATGGGCTTTCCGTTGCGGTTGCCGGTGAGCACCAGGATGTCCGCGCCATCGGGGTTGATGCCCCCGGCCAGGGCGATCATGTCGGAGACCCGCAGGTCGGCGGAATCGAGCGAATAGCGACCGGGACGCGCGACGTGGCCGAGCACCGTGACGAGGCTGCCCTTCACCTGGACGAGCGTCACGCGCACCTGGGGCGACACCAGGAAGCCGCCATCATGCAGAGCCTTCGCGATGACCCTCTCCGCGTCGACGACGCTGGCGCCGCCGACGTGGACGCTGCCGATGAGCGGGTAGGCAATGTAGCCCCGCTCGTCCACGACCACGTCCAGGGTCAGGTCGGGATTCTGGAACACGGCGACGTGGACGACATCGTCCGGCGACAACACGTATTCGCGGGAGGCGCCGGAGGGCGCGCTCGGGGCAGCGGATGCCGTGACGGTGGCGGCCATCGCCGTCGTACCCAGCAGCAGCAGCAGCGCGCCGGCCAGGACGCCAAGCCAACGCTTGGATCGAAGAATCAGGGGCACGCCAAACAATGTCATGAGCACACCACATCAGGAGGAAGGGAAAATGGGAAGAGCAAGTTCTTTGCCTGCCCGACCAATTCTGCCATCGCGGGACGCGCTTGCCCCGTCAAAGCGACATAGATCACACTCGAGGCAACAGGAAGTGTGGGATGTTCCCTAGGAACGCATGTGCGCCGTTGTCAGGACTGAAATTCAGGTAACAATCAGATACGCGGGCAAGTCGGACGCGTCCGCCCCCCTTAAGAGGGACCGCAGCGATCTCTCAATTGACCAACAATACGGCTATGGATTGCAGACCCGAGCCGGACGATGTAGACGGATGGATCCTGCAGTCGGGCACTTCGGCCTTCTCTGAAGGCTGCGCCTGAAACGCGCCGGAAATGAGCGAGATCTGCTTGCGCCAGACTGATTCAACGTGATCACAAGAGATTTCGACCCCCGTATCCAGACCGAGCCCGCTGCACAGACACGTGTTGGCGCCAAGCCTGGCGTCGATCCTCGCGCGTTGTACTTCGGCCCGCCCAATGGACAAAGCTTCGGCTGGTTGCACGGCGCGCCGGATGGCGCCCAGGCCCCCGCCTTGGCGGTGGTGCAGTGCACTACCCTGGGGAGGAGAGAAGTCTCCTCGCATCGCACGATGCGGCACCTGGCGATGGATCTGGCCGAAGCCGGAATCCCCGTATTGCGCTTCGACTACCCGGGCACCGGCGATTCGTCGACGCCCGCCGGCGGTACTGGCGGCAACGGCGACCTGGCCCATCCCGGCGCCTGGGTGGCATCGATCGGCGATGCCATCGATGCGTTGAAGAAGGCTTGCGAGGTCACGAAAGTGTGCGTGATCGGGCTGGACGTCGGCGTGATACTGGCCGGCGAAGCCCTGCGCAACCGTACCGACGTGGCGGGCATCGTCGCGCTGGCTCCCGCGGTCAAGGGCCGGGCCTGGCTCCGGGAGCAACGCGCCTTCGGCATGCGCGCGGCACAGGCCGAAGGGCCGTCGGGCGCAGCAGGACTCGAGTCCGGCAGCCACGCCTTTTCCGAGCAGGCAGTGGTCGAGCTCGGGCGGATGGATCTGACGGCGATCGCCACGCCCTTGGCGGCGGAGATCCTGGTACTGGAGCGCGACGACCGGCCGGGCAGCGCATCGGCTTGGGTGCAACATTTGCGCACGCTGGGCGCGCAGGTGGACTGTCGCCCGTTCGTGGGCTACGACGGCCTGATGGCACCCACCTACGAGAGCGTTCTGCCCGCACAAGCCATTCGAGACACCGTGGACTGGATCCGGGTGCGCGCCGCGCAACAGGAGCGAGACGCTGCGCGCCGGCAGTCCCCGCCTTCCCGCGCCACCGAGGCCGACGATGTCTTGCAACTGGCCGCCGGGCAGGCCGGCGAGCTGACCATCACCGAGAAGTCCTGCATGGTCGACTCGGCCATCGGGCTCCAGGGCATCTTGACCCTGCCGCCGCGCCGGCCTGGCCACTTCGCGCCCACGCGCGCGGTCGTGTTGCTGCCGGCTGGCGCGGACCGGCGCATCGGCCAGGGCAGGATGTACGTCAGCCTGGCTCGGCAACTGGCCGCCAACGGGCTGGTGGTGCTGCGACTGGACATTTCCGGGGTCGGCGACAGTCCGGCCCGGCCCGGCTGCCAGGAGGACGTCGTCTATTCGCCCGAGGCCGTGCGGGACGTGGATACGGCCGTGCGGTACGTGCGCGACGTGCTGGGCATCGCGGACATCGGCCTGGTCGGCTACTGCTCGGGCTCGTACAACGCCCTCAAGGCCGCGGTGGCGCAGACGCCCGTCAGCGCCCTGGTGCTCATCAACCAGCTGGTGTTCTTCTGGAAGCCCGGCATGAGCCTCAACAGCAACTCGTCGGAAGCCCTGATGGCTTACGCGGCCCGCAACTATCGACGCCACTTCCTGCAGGCATCGCGCTGGCTCGATGTGCTGCGCAATCCGCACAAGATCGCCTACGCAGCAAAGGTGTTGTGGCGTCGGCCGGTCACGATCATTCAGCATGGCCTGCGTGACGTGGGTCGCCGCCTGGGCCTGCCGCTCAAGGACGACCTCGGACGTGACCTTCTGGAACTGGCCGACCGCAAGACGAGATTGCACTTCATCTTCGCCTCGGGCGACCCGGGCGAGGCGCTTCTGCGCGCTTCCGCCGGGAGCGTGGTCAAGCGCCTGATCCGGGCCGGCACGCTGCAGATCGAGCACATCGACGGCGCAGATCACGAGTTCACGCAACTCGGACATCGGCAGCAACTGGAACAGATGCTGTTCAAGGTGCTGGCGGGATCGCCTGCGCCGGCCGTGGCGTTGAATGCCTCGGCCTTCAAGGCGCCGCTGGACGCGCTGTCGGCACTGCCGCCGCAAGCACGTTGACGCCAAGGCCGGCCGCGGCGGGCGAACCGGCGCAGGTCAACGGTGGCGCACGGCCAATCGGTCCTTGCTCAACTGCGCAAAGAATCGCGGGCCTCGAACAAGGTATCGATACGCGAGGCGCCTCGGGTCCTGAAGCAGGCGATACAACCACTCGAGTCCCGTGCGCTGCATCCACTGCGGCGCCCGCTGTTCGCCACCGGTCAGGAAGTTGATCGCCGCGCCGATGCACAGGACCATGCCCCGGGCACGCCCGCGCTGCACAAGCTTCTGCGCCACCATTTCCTGCCGGGGAGACCCGACCGCCATCAGGCAAAACCTGAACGACGAGACATTCTCGATGAAGGCCAGTACCGCTTCCACGGCCTGCGGATCCTCCGCGAAGCCCATCGGTGGATTGTGGTGCAGCAGGTTTCTCAAGCCGAAGCGCTGACGCAGGGCGTCCGCCTGCTCGGCAGATGTACCGATCAGCACGATGACATCGTCGGGCTTGATGACGCGGTTGAACAGCGCGTCGGTCAGGTCGCTGCCCTTGCACACGGGGATGACCACGCCGTAGCGGAAACGCATCAGCGACGCGGCGAATTGACTGTCGAGGAGGACGTAGGCCGCCTCGGCGTAGTAGTCACGAAACTCGCGGCTTTCGCGATGCCGAATCATGTGGTCGACGTTGGGCGTGACGACAAAGCCGAGCTCGTCCTTCCCGTAGTGGGTCGCGACCTGGACGAACTGCTCGAGATCCAGTGCATCGACCGTGAGGGACGCGGCCGTCGGCTCTGGCGTGGCGAGATCGGGTTGTCCTGTCATGGCTCAGAAGTGGTTGAGGACGGAGCCGACGATCGTGGCGCGCGACGAGGTGAGGTCGCGCAGCATGTCCCGGGTGCCGCGGAAGGTGCTGGCGCCGGCGCGGTGCACGCACAGGACGTTGCCCAGGACGGCGGACACGATCTGCGCGTCCGAGTAGTCACCGAAACGCGGCGTGTCGACGATGATGCAGCTGAACCGAAGACGCAGCGCCGCGATGAGCCGCTGGAACTGGCCGCCCGACAGCAACTCGTTGGGATTCTCCACGCTGCGATCGCCGGCTGTCAGAACGGCCAGCGGCGGGAAGCCCTCGACGCTGTGCAGGCCCGGCGAATCGCGAAGCATGATCGCCTGGATCAGGCCCGTTCCAGGCGAGTCCATGCCGAACAGCACATGCTGGCGGGGGGTGCGCAGATCCGCATCGATCAGCAGCGTCGGGCGGTTCAGGTAGGCGAATGCCAGCGCCAGCTCGGCGGCCAGCAACGAGCGTCCCTCGCCGGAGCCGGCTCCGACGATGGCCAGCGTCAGGGCGCCGCCCTTGTCGGTACGGGCGCGGAGCAGAAGTTCGGTGCGCAGCTTGCGGATCTGTTCACTGCGGCCCTCGTCCTGCGAGCGTGCAAACAACAGCTCCCTGCCCGGACGCAAGGGCGAAAGCAGTGCGATGGGATACGCGGCGGGCTTGGCCGCCTCGGCCTCGGGCGCCGCAGGCCGGGTGGCGTCGGCCCTGTACCAACCACTGGCATGCGGCTCGCGCGCCAGTCCGGACAAGGGATCCAGGGCGTCGTTGAAGAATTGACTTTCGTTGCCGCTCACGATGCCTGCCTTGCTGCTGATACGCCCAGGGAGCTCAATTCGGCCAGGACAGGAATGCCCAGCGGTCCCTCCAGGTCATTGCGGCACCGGATCTTGCGCCGGGGCAGTTCCAGCCCGAAAGGCACCAGCAGCCCGAGCGCCAGGCCCATTCCGACGCCCATCGCCATGTTCTTGATCGGGTTGGGATGATCCGCCTTGACCGGCGGCCGCGCGCGCGTGGCGATGCGCACGTTCGGCGACTGGCGTGCGGCCGCGAACTTCGTCTGGTCGTAGCCGTCGAGCGCGCGCTTGTAGACCGCCTGCGCCGACTCCAGCTCCAGCTCGTACTTGGCCGCTTCATCGTGCCGCAGCCGCGACTGCAGCACCTTCTCGCGCTGCATCGCCACGGCCTTCTCCAGCGATGCCACCTCGGTGCCGGAGATCGCCACGTCCGACGAATTTGCCCGCGAGTAAGTGGACATCGCCGCCGCCAGCGCAGCCTTGTTGGACTCGATCTGCGACTGCAGCGCCAGGACCTCCGGATGATTGGGCCCCAGGCTCGCGCGCAGCTGCGCCATATGCGCCGCCAGCTTCGACCCCTCCTCGCGCAAGCCCGCCACCGTCGAAGAGGCGAGGAACGCGCTGGTCGGCTCGGTGCGTTCCCCCGCCCGTGCCTGGCTCGACTGCAGCGCGGTACGCGCGTCGAGCAGGCGATGCTCCAGCGTACTCAGCAGGTCGGACTCGACGTCATTCTTGGCGTCGATGTCGACCGACCCGGCAGTCGTGCGGAACCGCGTGAAGGCGTCCTGGGCCTGCTGCACCTTCTTCTTCAGATCCTCCAGTTCCTCGGAATACCGCGCCGCGCGCTCCATCGACGGCACGTTCGCGTTCGCGTGCAGCTGGTTGACGTAGACATCGACGATCCCGTTGGCGATGTCGGCCGCCAGGTCATTGCGGGAAGCCGATGCCGCCACGTACAGGAACTGGCTGCCGGACATCCCCGGATAGATCATGATCTTGCCGCGCAGCCGGGTCTCAACCCAATCGCGCAGGGTCGCCTCGCCTCCCCGGTTGCCGCCCGCGAACTCCGGCAGCGCCGTCAGGTTCAGCTTCACGATCACCTCGTCCAGCACCTCCGGACTCTGCATCAGCTCGATCTGCGTCGGCAGGAACGAGCTCGCATACATGGCGTAGCCCTCCGATGGCTCGCGCGTCGCGAGCGGATCGGTCGAGTCGAAGCTCGTCAGCAAGGTGGCTGTCGCCGTGTAGGTCTTGGCCATCAGCTTGGTGACGACCGCCGCCCCCACCACGACCACGAGAAACAGGACCAGCGACACCTTCCAGTAGGCCTTCAGGATCGCCAGCACCTGCGCCACAGATATCGTCGACCCTTCCTCTTCCGTCGAGTCCGACATCGGGGTCACGACCTGCATCTGTTGTTCATCGCGCGCCAGGACCAGTTCGGTTCCTGCGCGAGGCTGCATAGGCGCCATCGCTCTTGGGCTCCAGTTATCGTCCATTCCGCAGCCACCCGGCTGCAGACCTTCCCACTGATGGGCATGCGCCCTCGCCAACCTGTTCTCGGCCTTGCCGGCAGCTCCGCCGACTCGCTCGCGGAATCCAGACCCTCGGGGGTATTCGGCAGGTCATCGCAGTGCTTCAATCACGGACAGTACCAGAGCCAGCCGCTCGATTCGCAAAGCCTCAGTGCGCGACTTGACCATCAGGGTTGCATTCTATGGCCCGAGAACAACGGCCACCCGGCGAGCAGGCTCATGACGAGGGCAAGTTGGAGGCATCCTTCATGGTTCGAACGGGATGCTGCGGACTTCCCGCTCGACAGGGTCCCGGGCAACGTCCTGGCGCCCGAACCGCCCGTCTCAGGACGCCGGCTTCAACACGCCGGGATAGATGCCGTTGAGGGCTGTCACGCGGCCACCGAAGGCCTGCGCAGGTGTCGAGGTCGCCACGAAACGCACCACGCGCTCCACGCCGGGGGCGAGATGGAAGTACGCCGCCTCCGCCTCGAAACCGGGGACGTCGAAGTGCACGGAGGCGGCGAAGCGATCGCTGCGCAGCGTCACGTCCACGATGCCCCCCTCGGACACCTTGAACACGCCCTGTGGCAGCACCGCCGGATCGCGCTCGGCCGGCAGCTCGCCCATCACGTGGAACGCCTGGCCCAGCATCCTGCCCGACGCCTCGCGCAGCGTCGCGACCACCAGCGCATGGGCCGGGGGACCGAAGCCGTAGGCGTCGTTGAGATCGAACCAGCGGTCGAACCACTGCGCGGCCGCGAGCGACACCCCGCCATGCGCAGGCAGCGCCACGGACTGCGCGACCTGCTCGATGCGGTGGCCGTCGCCGCGGTACAACGCCAGTTCGACCTCGGCCTGCAAGGACTCGGGCCGTTCGTTGAGCAGATGCACGACCAGCCCGTTGGTGCCTTCGTCGCTCAGGAACACTGCCTGCGGCGCGGACGCCTCGCGCAGGCCGTGGAACGCGGCCTTCGGTCGTCCCAGCTCGTCGAGCAGGCCCCAGCCCGCGCCGGCCCACAGGTCGTGAAGGAACAGCACCAGCGCGCCGCGGCAGCTCGACCCCGGCCGCCGCCACTCGGCGAAGGTGGCTCGCATCATCTCGGCACTGACCGCGCGGCTCAGGGCCAGGTAGCGTTCATGGTCGCGCGCCCGCACCGCCGCGGGCTCGACGCCGAACAGCCTGCGCAGGTAATGGTCGCGCACGTCGTCGAAATCCCAGCCGGCGCCCAGGTCGCGTGGCGCCCGTTCGCGCCAGGTGGCCTGGTGCACGCGTACCGCCGTGCCGCCTGGCATGCGCGCGAGCGCCGCCTCCGACGGCACGTTGGCCAGCGCCAGGCACTCGCTCGCGAACCTCACGCCGCTGAGCCGCGCGTCGGCCAGCGGCCGCTGGTAGGCCCCCACCCCGTAGTACGAGGTCGTGCCGCAATCGTTCTGGTGCGGGAACGCGCCGCCATGCGCGCTCGACGGCCAGTACGGCACGTCCGCGCACCAGTGCGCGCACAGGGCGGCCAGGTCGTGCTCGAACCACGACGCCAGCCACTGGCCGCGCGGCGCTCCCCACATCGCCGCCTGCTGGCTGGCTTCGCTGTTGCCGCACAGCACGGCGATCGAAGGCCGCGCCTGCCAGCGCGCAAGCTGCTGCACCGCCTCGTCGCGTGCCGCCTCGGCGAACCGCGGGTCGTCGAGCGGGTAGTCCATGTTGGCGAACATGAAGTCCTGCCACAGCAGCAGGCCGAGCCGATCGCAGGCGTCGTGGAAATGATCGGACTCGTAGACCGTCGCGCCGTTGACGCGCAGCATGTTCAGGCCGGCGTCGCGCACTCGTCGCAGCACGGCGTCGCAGGTCGCGGCATCGGCCTCCAGGCCGGCCGCATCCGGCGGCGTCCAGTTCGCGCCGCGGCAGAACACCGACACGCCGTTCACGGACAGCGCGAAGCCACCGTCCGCTGCATCGAGAGTGATCGTCCTGAAGCCGACCGGCGAGAGCGGCACGGTCAGGCCCCCGGCTTCGCTCGCCGAGGGCAGCAGCAGTCGCGCCGCATACAACGACGGCTCGCCATGCGTGTGCGGCCACCACAGGGCGACGTCGGGCACGACGAGCGTGCCGGCAAACTCGCCTGCCTGCGTCGTGGCCACCAGTCCGACGGCATGCACCCGCCCGTCACGTTCCAGTTCGAGGCGGAGCCCGCCGGCGGAAGGCGTCGACGCCGCGTCCAGCGTCAATCGCACCGCCAACTCGCCGCGGCCAGCCACGACGCGGCTGGACAGCCGCAGGCCGCGCACGACCGTGGCGTGGAAATCGAGCAGCTCGATGCCACGCCAGGGCCCGACCGCCGGCCAGGGCGGAGACCAGCCGGGCGTGCGTCCGAGCAGCGTGGTGCGGATCCAGCGCAGTTGCTGGTGCGCCACCATCGGCGTGCGCCAGCGCGGCCGCGGCCGTCGCTGGCCCAGGGCCTGATCCAGCGACGCGCAGCGCAGCAGCAGTTCGTTGCCTTCGGGTCGCAACACCGGCACTTCGCAGTCGTGGGCCAGGTGCATGTTGCTGCTGGCCAGCAAAGGCTCGCCGTTCAACCAGACCTGGGCCAGCGTCGCGAGTCCACCGAAGTGCAACCAGCGGCGCGCACCCGCAGGCACCGCCCCGGCGTCGAAGCGCAGCCGGAACCACCAGTCGTCGGCGTCGAGCCGCGAGGCTTCGTCATCGAGGCAGCCCAGCGTCCGCAGGGCCCGGGCCACGGTGGACGCCGGCCCGATCTCGCGCCATGGAAGCGCCTCGGCGAGCTGCAGTTGCTGCGGATCGCCCACCGTGCCGGCGGCAGTACGGCAGATCGCCCATCCGCCATCGAGCGCCATGCGCCTCGAAGCCGACGCCGCGAGCAGCCTGTCTTGCATCGGTGAGGTCAGGCCTTGCCGCCGATGGAAGCCACCGCCTGGCAGATCGCCTGGATGCTCGCGAACGCGTTGCGATTGAGCATCTCGTCAGGGAACTCCACATCGAACTCGCCTTCGAGCGCGAGCATCACGTTCACGCTGGCGTGCGAGGTCATGCCGGCCTGGTAGAGGTCGGCCTGCGCGTCCATGCTCGACACGTCGCCGGCCAGGCGGGCGTGTTGAGCGAGAACGGCGCGAACGCGAGGCTCGAAGAGGTCGGCGTTGACAAGGGGCGATGACATGGATGGCTCCGTGAACAGGAAGGAAGAAAACCAAAGAATGGGCCGCGGCGGCAACCGCCGATTCTGGCCCAAGGAACGGCGATTTCAGGCAGGGGATCGATTCGATGTTCCCGGGCGCGTGAAATCATTCGGCTCACGCCAGCACGATCGCGACCGCATGGCCGCGTCGATGACTGAAGCTGAGCGCGGCCTCTCGCACGCCGGCGAGCACGGCGGCCCGGCCATGCAGGTGCAGTCGGACGCCTTGGCCGTCACAACGCACTTCGAGTTCGCGCCAGGAGACGCCCGCCGCGGACAGGTCGAAGGCCTTGATGGCTGCTTCCTTGGCGGCGAACCGGGCGGCCAGCCGTTCGGCCTGCCGCGCGGGCACAGCGACGGCATCGGCCTGTTCGGCGGCCGAGAACAGCCGGCTCACGAAGCGTTGCCCGAATTCGTCGATGGATGCCTGCACGTCCTCGACGCTGACCATGTCCAGGCCCAGGCGCAGTCCGCGCGGGCCGGCAGAGGTCGGGAACGGGCGAGCGCGGGAGTCGGTGGTCATGGGCAGCATCGGATGATCATGAGTGCCGTATGGTCCGCAAACGATATCATCGCGTCAATCACCAACCTGCACGTCATTGCGCGCTTCCGCGTGGATTGCCCACCGGACCCGCGACCAGCCGTGCGCCCTCGAGGCCGGCCTGCGCCGAGTCCTGCCCCGCTCCAACATGTCCAGTGCCCAGCCTGCCCTGCGTGGCGCCCACTACCCCGCGCTGGATGGCGTGCGCGGCCTGGCCATCCTGTTGGTGGTGCTTCACAACTTCCAGATCTACGACGCGCGCCTGTCGGGCGTCGTGGGTCGCATCCTCCAAGCATTCACCGGCGGCGGCTGGATCGGCGTGACTCTGTTCTTCGTCCTGAGCGGTTTCCTGATCACCGGGATCCTGCTGGACACTCAGCACGAACCCGGTCATTTCCGTCGTTTCTACCTGCGCCGAACGCTGCGCATCGCGCCGCTCTACTACGCGGTGCTGCTGGTCGCCTTCGTCGTCCTGCCGCTGGTCGGCTTCGTGCCCGCAACGGTGCGGGCCGACCAGCCGCAGCAGTTCTGGCTGTGGGCCTACCTGTCGAACTGGGTCCAGCCCTTCGACATGGCGGGCCACACCTTTCCGCACTTCTGGTCGCTGGCAGTGGAGGAGCAGTTCTACCTGTTGTGGCCGCTGCTGACATGGCGCCGCAGTCCGCAGACGGTCCTGCGCTGGGGCCTGGCGCTGGCGCTGCTGGCGCCCGCCGTGCGCGCCGGCATCCTGCTCGCGGGAGGCACCGCGGACATGGTCTACCTCTGGACGCCCTGCCGCATGGATGCCCTGGCGCTGGGCGGTTGCGTGGCCGCCGCGCTGCGCATGCCGGAGCTTGCGCCGAAGCTCGTCGCGCACCGGCGCCGATGGCTGGCGGCCGCCACCGTCGTGTTCATCGGCTGCATCGCGGGCTTCCATGGCCTGTCGCACATCACGTTCGCCCTGCAGACGCTGGGCTACTCGCTGCTGGCCATCAGCTTTTCGTCGCTGGTGCTGGCGCTCGTCTGCTGCGACCTGGCGGGCGACGCGCAATGGGGCACCAGGCTGTGGCGCACCGCGCCCCTGCGGGTGCTGGCCCGCTACAGCTACGGCATCTACATCATCCACATGCCGCTGAAGCAGGCCATCAGCGCCCCGCTGATGCAATTCCTGGGCAATGACGTGCTGCACTCGACCGCCGCCAACCTCGCCTACTTCGGCGTCGGCCTCGCCGGCAGCCTTGTCCTGGCCTTCCTCTCCTATCACCTGTTCGAGCAGCGCTTTCTGGCGCTCAAGACGCGCGTTCGCTGAAGCAGCGATCCAGCGCGCACGCGCCCGCCCGTCGCACGCGGCGGCGAGAGAGAGATGTCCGATGCCTGCTCGCGCCACCCTGGCCGACGCTCAGGCGCTCGCGAGCGCCTGCATGCCGGCTTGCCAGCGGTCGGCCGCCTGAACCAGCAGATCGGTGTCGTCGGCGGGCTTGCCGGAGCGGACCAGCCGCGCGCCCTTGAGGATGAACGACTTCATCTGGGCCGCGATCTGCTCGAACACGGCCGCCGCGTCCGCGAGACCCGCCTGCGGCTCGGCATCGAGCCAGCGCAGGTGCTGCGCAGCCACCTCGAACGCCGCACCTGCCTGCCGCGTGTTGGCGAACGCCCAGGCGTGGTAGTAATCGAGCCCCCGTTCCTGCAGGTGCGGCAGCTCGCTCACGAAGCGATCGCGGAACCGGAGGAATGGATTGGATGCGGGCCGCCGCTCGACGTGCGTGCGCAATCGCGCGCGCGCGATCGCGCGCAGTTCGGACGCCGGACGCTGCCGCAGTCGATCGAGCTTCACGAGTTCGGCGAACAGGGGCATGAACGCCGGATCGGGCGGTTCGCCGACGCGGAACGTGCGCTCGAAGTCCTCGCCTTCGAGGAAGTGATAGCCCGTGTTGTGGAAATAGCCGAGCCGGCGAGCGTCCAGATCCAGGTCGTTGAGCACGATGGTGGTCTTGGTGTGCTGGCGCCGGTAGTCGGTGCCCGCGGTGTCGGGCAGCCACCACGCGTCGGACTCGGTGCTGATGAGGCGGCCCGCCTTCAGCTGCTCGGCCGCATGCTCCAGCAAGGGCCGCCAGACCGTGAGCTCCTGCACCTCGATGCCGTACAGCTCGTACAGGTCATCGTGCGAGGGCTTGAAGAACGTCCATTGGTCGTCGTCGAAATCTGCCGTCAGCACGTGGCCGAGGCACGCGTGCGGCTCGAGCCCGGCGGCCTGCAGCACGCTGATCCAGATGTCGGCGTAGCAGTTCTTCTCCTGCCACATGCGGGCCTCGGCATGCAGGGTGCACCCCTGCAGCGAGGCCGGCGAGAAATCAGGGCGCGCGGACCAGCGGCCGCCGGCCATGCTCGGGCTGCGCATGGGCGCTCAGCCCCACAGGCGCGCGCGGACTTCCTGCGGCCACTCGGCCGGCACGAAGCCGTGCGCCTTGAACAGCGCCATCGTCACGCGCTCCAGGCCGAAGCCCAGGCAGGCCGTGTTGGCCATCTCTCCGTCGGCCGTGTGAATGCCGAACGTGGACGAGAAATGATCCTGGTGGAAGTTGAAGGAGCACACCGCCGTCGGGTTCTCGCGCGAGATCACCGGCACCAGCACCTCGAACTTCAGCTTCTGCGCCTTCTGCGCCTGCGCGAGGAACTTGCCGCCGCGACCGAAGAACGGATCGGTCGCCACGTCGGACTCGGCCGGCAGGCCCAGCGACCGCAGCAGCGTCAGGCCGCGCTGCAGCCACATGTCGCGCCACTCGACGACCTGGTCCGGCGTGCCCGCCTTGACCCATTCGCGCACCCGGAACGATTGCATGCGGGTGGGCTCCGGCGACGGCTCGTGGCGGAAGACCCAGTTGGTCATCGTGATGAGCCGGCCGCCCTCGGGCAGCGTGCCCGACAGCATCGGATAGACCGGATAGCAGGCGGCGGGGTTCATCACCACGCCGGTCTGGCCCAGCAGTTCGCCCCAGTTGCCGCCTTCCTTCGCCCGCTCGGCCAGCGCGAGCGCGCCGATCGCGTTGCCGAAGAAGCTGTGCACCGCGCCACAAAGGTGGGGAAACGAGTCGAGGTAGTGCACCTTCTCGAGGATGGTCCGGTCGATCACCGGCGGGAAGGCCAGCACGTCGGCGCCGTCGTCGCGGCCGATCTCGGTCACCAGGTCGTTGAAGCGCGCGAGCACGTCCTCGAACACGGCACCACGACCGAACACGCCTTGCACGCCCGCGGGCACGATCAGCCCGTGGCGCACGAGGCCGTCATGGAAACCTTCGATGTCGTAAACAGTTTCTTCCATGGTATTTCAGTCGTCCTTCAGAACCATGAGCATGGAGGCGCTCTTGGCCGCGATTCGATCGTTGGAGATCATCAGGGCGCCCGACAGCGCGTCGCGATAGTGGCGACCGAGGCTGTAGGGGCTGTCGTTCTTGTAGGCGAGGATGCCGATGATCTGCAGCGCGCTGTGCACGGCCTTCGGCGTCGCCTCGGAGGCGCTGATCTTCAGGTGGTTCATCTTCAGCGCCCAGCCCATGGCCAGCAGTTCCTGGCGGCCGCCGGGCCGGCTGTCGATCGCGTCGAACTCCGTGGCCAGCGTGACCCAGTTGTGCCGCTGCACCTGCAGTTCCATGGACGCCTCCGCCAGGCGGCCCGCGTTGGCCGGAACCGTGCCGGCCGCCTTGCGCGCGCTCTGGCGCACGAAGGCGGCTGCCTTGCCGAAAGCGTCGCCCGCGATGCCCCACCACAGCGCCGCCCACAGGATGTGCGAATACGGCACCATCGACTGCGCCGAGCTGTCCGCGAACGAGCCGGGGACGATCTGCTCGACCGCTCCGCGCGACTCGAGCCTGAAGCCCGGGCTGCAGGTACCGCGCATGCCCATCGTGTCCCAGGTGGTCGTCTGCGTGATCTTGTAGTCCTGCTTGCGCACCAGCACCAGCACCTGGTCGCTGGGCGGCGCATCGGCGTCGCGTCGGCAGGTCACCAGGATGGCGTCGGCATGTCCGCAATAGGAGCCCGTGGTGGCGTCCTTGTCGAGCGTGAAGCGGTCACCGTCGCGCTGCACGGCGCACACGCTGGTGCGCGTCTCGCCGAAGGTGCCGACCTCGGAGGTCATCGAGGCGATGAGCCATTGATGCTGCACGAGGTCGCGCAGGTAGTTGTCGAAGAACGGCGTGCCGGCGCCATGGCGCGCCAGGCAGGCGATCTGGATGTAGTGCATGGCCAGCACCATGCCGCTGGAGCCACACGCGCCCGAGACGGCAGAACAGAGCTGGGCCAGTTCGCGCATCGAGCAGCCCAGGCCGCCCAGTTCGCGCGGTACCGCCGCAGACAACGCGCCGACGTCTTTCAGCGCCTGCAGGCTCTCGTGCGGAAAGCGCGCGTCCTTGTCCACGGAGGGTGCATGAACCGCGGAGACCGCCTTGGCGAGCGCTCGCACCGCGGTCAGAAGTTCGGCGAACGTCGCGGGCCGCGTGGGCATCGGGTTCACCGGGCTCGTCGAATACTGCAACGCGGTTTCACTCATTCGGGCATCTCCTCCATATTCGGCACGGATCCTGTGGGATCCCACCGCACCAATCACCTGTTTGCGCCCGTCCTGCGGCCGCAACTCCGTCGAACGCATATCTCGCGCGCCGCGGCCGCCACGCAGACGGGGCAGTGCGGAGGCCTTCTTTGGGCTTCGGTGCCGCATGATACGAGCCGTCACCTCGGGTCCGCAATTCACCCTCATGGGGGAACCCGGTACAAATGCACGGTCGACGCCCGGCTGCGCCCAGTCCCCCAAGTCCTGCCGCGATTCCGACCCTAACCGCCCGGCAGGCCGCGCCGATATTGGACGGCTTCGGCCATGTGCGATGACGCCACTTCGCTCGCGCCGGCGAGATCGGCCACCGTCATCGCCACCTTCGTGACGCGATGCAGGCTGCGCGCCGACCAGCCGAGGCGATCGGCCACCTGCTCCAGCAAGGCCCGCGACGACTCGGCGCGCGGCAATCCCGTCTCGAGCCCGGCGGCGGTCAGCAGCGCATTGGGCAGGCCCTGGCGCGCCGACTGGCGATCGCGCGCCAGCCGGACGCGCGCGGCCACGGTCGCCGACGATTCGGGCGGGGCCGCCGGCGATCCGCGGGCCCCTCCCGCAACCGGGGCCAGCAGTTCGGCCGGACGAAGCGCGGGCACCTCGATCTGCATGTCGATGCGATCGAGCAGCGGCCCGGACAGTCGCGCCTGGTAGCGCCGGACCGCCTCGCCGCTGCAGACGCACTGGCGTCCGGCGACCGACGCGCCCAGCCAGCCGCAGGGGCAGGGATTCATCGCCGCCACGAGCTGGAACCTGGCGGGGTACAAGGCCTGGTACGCGGCGCGCGAGATCGTGATGTGCCCGGTCTCCAGCGGCTCGCGCAAGGCCTCCAGGGCGCTGCGCGGGAATTCCGTCAACTCGTCGAGGAAGAGCACGCCGGCGTGGGCCAGCGAGATCTCGCCCGGGCGCGGCGGCGAGCCGCCGCCCACCAGGGCCACCGCGCTGGCACTGTGGTGCGGCGACCTGACGGGCCGCTGCCCGAAACGTCGCACGTCGAGCCCCTGCGAGGAGACGCTCAACAGCGCCGCGCTGGCCAGCGCCTCCGCCGGCGTCATCGGCGGCAGCAGCCCGGCCAGGCGCTCGGCGAGCATCGACTTGCCGGCGCCCGGCGGGCCGATCAGCAGCAGGCCATGGCCGCCGGCGGCGGCCACTTCCAGCGCGCGCCGTGCCGTCGCCTGACCCTTGACGTCGACCAGGTCGGCCAACGGCGGCGCCACCAGCTCGTCCTCGCGGGACGGCCTCGGCAGCTCCCGGGTGCCGGGGGCGTCGCCATCGCCCGGGAGGAAGGCCTGCACGACGTCGACCAGATGGCGCGCGGCGCGGATGTCGACGCCCTCCACCCGCGCCGCCTCGGCCGCGCTCTGGGCCGGCAGCACCAGACGCCGCGCGCAACCGCTCTCGCGCACGGCCAGCGCCAGCGCGAGCGCGCCGCGCACCGGGCGAAGCTCGCCCGCCAGGGACAGCTCGCCGGCGAATTCACAGCCATCGAGCTTCTTCGCGTCGAGCAGGCCTTGCGCCGCCAGCACGCCCAGCGCGATCGGCAGGTCGAATCGGCCGGACTCCTTGGGCAGGTCGGCCGGCGCGAGATTGACCGTGATCCTGCGGTTGTGGGGAAACGCGAAGCCGCTCTGCGACAGCGCGGCGCGAACCCGCTCTCGCGCCTCCTTCACCTCGACATCCGCGAGGCCGACCAACGTGAAACTGGGCAACCCGTTCGCGAGGTGCACCTCCACGACCACCTCGGGCGCATGCAGGCCGACCAGGGCGCGGGTGTGGATGACGGACAGGCTCATGACGACGACTAGGTGGTGACCCTTATTTGCGAGCGACGTCGATCGCTGCTGAAATAATAAGGGTCAGAGTTGATTAATCCATTTCGCCGTACTTCTGGCGCGCGAATTGCATGACCCCATTTCGAAAGAGGCGCGAAAGCGGCCTCCCAAGGTCTCAAAAGGACACTTTTCATTCTGCGGGCGCCCCCGGCGCACCGCCGGCGCCTCTGATCGAGGTTTCCAGCCCTTCTGGCGCTCCATCGGAGTGCGCCGCTTGTGTGCGCGCATCGTTTTTTGGCACCTTATTGGTGCAGACGACGGTTGCCAGTCGCGACGGGACGGGATCCGGTCAAGGGCTGCGAAACCCGTCGCCTCCGCACGATCCTCCGTCCCGGAAGCGCGACGAGCCCCGCGACGCATCGGCCTCTTTCCCACGTATCCGCATCTTCCAGCGGACTCGCGCACGCGCCGCGAGTCCGCTTCTCGATGCCTGCTCGCTCGACCGCGTGGCACGGAACCTGCGTTGAAGGCATCCGGAAGAAGAACTCTACCCACCCACCTTTTCCCAAACCAATCGGAGAGACCAGATGAAGAAATCCGCGCTTGCAACCGTTGCCGCCCTCGCCATCATCGGAGGCCCCGCCGTCGCCTTCGCCGACGACGCGCCTGCGGCACCGGCCGCAGCGGCATCGGCTGCAGCCCCCCCGGCCAGCCCGATCACCTACAACATCGGCGTGGTCTCCGACTACCGCTACCGCGGCATCTCGCAGACCAAGATGAAGCCGGCCGTGCAAGGCGGCGTCGACTGGGCCGATGGCGCGTTCTACGCCGGCACGTGGCTGTCGACCATCGGCTGGGTCAAGGACTCGATGGTGGCGTACAACCGTGCGGGCGCCGCCGCTGCCTCGGCCGACGAGACCACGTTCTCGCCGGTCAGCGAGACGGGCGCGCCGGTCGAATGGGACCTGTACGGCGGCACGAGAGGCGACATCATCAAGGACACGCTGACGTATGACGTCGGCGGCCTCGCCTACGTCTACCTCGGCCAGAAGTTCCACGACATCGGCCTGTCGAACCCGGACACGGGCGAGGTCTATGGCTCGCTGACGTACGGCGTGTTCACGGCCAAGGTCTCGATCAGCGCCACCCCGCTGTTCGGCCTGCCCAAGAGCAAGGGCAGCCAGTACTACGACCTGAGCGCCAATTTCGACCTGGGCTCCGGCTTCACGCTGACCCCGGACCTGGGCTACCAGAACATCACCGGTTCCGTCGCCAAGGCGGACGACGCCTCGTACTCCGACTACTCGCTGACGCTGGGCAAGGACTTCGGCTCGGGCTTCAGCGCCTCGCTGCAGGTGCTCGCCACCGACGCCAGCAAGAGCTACTACGTCACGTCCGCCGGCAAGTTCACCGGCCGCACCGGCGTCGTCGCCGGCGTGAAGTACTCGTTCTGAAGCACCGAAACGATTCTCTCGTGGGCCCGGGGCAACCCGGGTCGTTTTGTTCGACAAGAAGCGGGGTGCGACAGCACCCGCAAGCCTGGAGATTCCAACCATGAAGATGGTGACTGCCGTCGTGAAGCCCTTCAAGCTCGACGAAGTGCGTGAGGCCCTGAGCGCGATCGGCGTGCAGGGCATCACGGTGACCGAAGTGAAGGGCTTCGGT
>Ga0302157_10000331_pt1 | contig 62778 bp, 59 predicted proteins | sample I_Bog_N3_3_FD_193502 | JGI IMG/M metagenome (GOLD analysis project Ga0302157, IMG submission 193502) | Peat permafrost microbial communities from Stordalen Mire near Abisko, Sweden - I_Bog_N3_3 | ecosystem: Environmental > Terrestrial > Soil > Wetlands > Peat | place: Sweden: Abisko, Stordalen... | reverse complement strand
CGTCTTGTTGGAGGCCGAGAGCAGGAGCGGGTAGCCCAGCCCGGCCAGCGTCGAGGAGGCGCGCAGCAGGGTCAGCGACTGGTCGGCGGTCTTGCCGAGGTCGAGGCCGGCATCGAGCACGATCCGATCCGCCGGCAGACCGGCGGCCAGCGCACTGTCGGCGCGTTGGGTGAGGAAGCGGGCCACATCGGCCACGACGTCGTCGTAGTGCGGATCGGGATCGGCCACGCGCGGGGCCAGTCGGATGTGCGTGATGACGACGGCGGCGTCGAACTCGGCCGCGGCCGGCGCATAGTCGGGGTCGGCCAGTCCGCTGATGTCGTTGCCCATCACCGCACCCTCGGCGTAAGAGGCACGCGCCACCGAGGCGCGCCAGGTGTCGACCGAGACGGGCGTGTCGAAGCGCGCCACCAGGCCGGCCACGACCGGCACCACACGATCGAGCTCCTCAGCCTCGGTCACCTCGGGCCCGGGGCCCGCCTTGACGCCACCGATATCGAGGATGTCCGCGCCGTCGGCGACGAGCTGCTCGGCCCGCCCGTAGAGCTTGTCGAGCTCGAACGTGGCGCCTTTGTCGTAGAAGGAGTCGGGGGTGCGGTTGAGGATCCCCATGACGAGGGCCCGGTGCGTCAGGTCGTAGTGCTTGCCGCCGAGGTGCAGCAGCGCAGTGGGGGGGGCGGTGGGAGCAGTGTCGTTGTGGCTTTCGGTCGCCGACGTCCCGGTGGCCGGTCCGGCCATCAGTACAGGCGCGCTGTCAACGCCCGCCGGTACTCCTTGGTGCGCGGGTCATCAGGGCCCATGGCCTCCAGGAGGTCCACGAACTCCTGCCGGGCCACGTCGTCGTCGCGCACCCGCTCCAGCAGCTCGTCCAACTTGGCTTCCATGTCGACACCACCAGCCCCCGAGACGTCGACCCCCACTTCGAGGAGGCGGGCCTGGGCCGCCAACGTCCGGCTGGCCTCGGTCTCGGGCAGGCGCCCCAGGAGAGCGAGTGCCTCGGCGGGATCGCCGCGATCGATCAGCAGGCGCGCCAGGCCCTCGGTGGCGCCGACGTGGTCAGGCTCGAGTTCGAGGGCCTTGCGCAGGGAGGCCTCGTCGCCGGCGGCCGCCAGCGTGTCCGCCTCGGTCGGGGCCGGCGCCAAGCGCTGCACGAAAGCGGAGATCTGCGCCTCGGGCACCGCTCCGATGAACTGGTCCACGACCTGGCCCTGGCTGATGGCGAAGACGGCCGGAATGGACTGCACGTTGAAGGCCTGCGCCACCGAGGGGTTGTCGTCGACGTTGACCTTGGCCAGTTCGACGGCACCCCCGGTATCGGCCACCGCTTTCTCGATCATGGGCCCCAGGGTCTTGCAGGGCCCGCACCACGGGGCCCAGAGATCCACGATCACCGGCACCGTCGCACTGCGGTCCAGCACCTCGGCCTGGAATGTCTGGTCTGTGACGTCCATCGCCCAAGACGCTAATGGCTCTCCGGGGCGGGAACGTCGTCCCACGTGAGGGCCGGTCGAGGCAGCTTCCCGGGGTCGGATCTGAGCGGCCGCTGAGGGCCGGCGCGTCTGACCGGGTCACACGGCACCGATTAGCGTCGTGCGCGTGTCGCAGGCGCCGGAAGGCATTCACGAGGCCACTGTCACCGACTGGATGGTGGCGCAGCTGCCCGAGATCAGCCCACCGCTGACCTTCACCCTGATCGCCGGCGGCCGTTCCAATCTCACCTATCGCGTCGAGGACTCCGACGGACGGGCCTGGGCCCTGCGTCGGCCCCCGCTCCACCACGTGCTGCCCACGGCGCACGACATGTCCCGTGAGTACCGGCTGATGCACTCGCTCGGGCCGGCCGGCATCCCCGTCCCGGTCACCGTCGGACTCTGCACCGACGAGGCGGTGAACGAGAGGCCCTTCTACGTGATGGAGTTCGTCGAGGGTCACATCCTGCGCAACGCACCCGAGGCCGAGGCCGCATTCGACCAGGCGACCCGGGGCGGCGTCGGGGGTCACATGGCGGACACGCTGGCTGCGTTGCACGCCGTCGACCCCGATGCGGTCGGACTGGGCGATCTGGGTCGGCACGAGGGCTACATAGAGCGGCAGCTCAAGCGCTGGCGCGGGCAGTACGAGCAGATGCAGGTCGAAGGTGTCGACCACGGTGGCATCGTCGAGCGCGTCAGCGACGAGTTGGCCCGGCGCATCCCCAAACAGCAGCGGACGTCCGTCGTCCACGGCGACTACCGGATGGACAACGTCGTGCTGGCCGACGACGGGACCGTCCGGGCCATCCTCGACTGGGAGATCTGCACGCTGGGCGATCCGTTGGCCGACCTCGGGTTGCTGATGGACTACTGGTCCGACCCGGGCGACTCCATGGCCGTGCTCGGACTCTCGCCGACGACCGCACCGGGGTTCTCGACCAAGGAGCAGGTCAAGGAACGCTACGACGCCGTCTCCGATCTCGATGTCTCGGGTATCGGCTACTACCAGGCCTTCGGCTACTGGAAGCTGGCCTGCATTTTGCAGGGCGTCTACGCCCGCTACGTGGCCGGCGCCGGGGCCGGCGATCAGGGCAGCGTCGAGGGGTTCCCGCTGCAGATCGGGCGGCTCTTCGAAATGGCGGCCGAGGCGTTGGAGACCGCTCCGTGAGCCCCGAGGGCAACGGGCTGACCGAGATCTTCGAAGTCCACCAAGAGCCCGTCCTGCGGGAGCCGATTCTGGTGGTGGCCCTCGAGGGCTGGGTCGACGCCGGATTAGGTGCGACGACCGCCATCGCCACACTCCTCGGCCAAGGGCACACCGAGCCCATCGTCACGTTCAACAGCGAGCACTTCCTCGACCAGCGGGCCCGGCGTCCTGTGGCGCGCATCGTCAACGGGATCACGACGGAGCTGAACTGGCCCCGCACCGTCGTGCGGCAGGGAACGGACGAATCCGGACGGGACATGCTGTTCCTGGTGGGCCCGGAGCCCGACTTCCACTGGCGCGCCTTCACCGACGCCGTCGTGGGGTTGGCCCGCTCCTGGCGCGTCCGCATGGTGGTGGGGCTGGGTGCCTTCCCGGCGCCGGCGCCCCACACGCGGCCGGTCAAGCTGGCCGCCACGGCGCCGGCCGAATCAGCCAACCTCGTCGAACAGGTGGGGATCGTGCAGGGCGAGCTCGAAGTGCCGGCCGGCGTGTCGGCTGCCCTCGAGATGGCCTTCGGTGCCATCGGGACGCCCGCCGTCAGCCTCTGGGCCCGGGTCCCGCACTACGTGGCCGGCATGCCGTTTCCCGAAGCGAGCGCGGCGCTCATCGAAGGCCTCGCCGCGGTGGGCTCGCTGTCGCTCGATTCGTCCTCGCTGCGCCGGGCCGGCGACAGCTCACGGCGGCAGGTGGACGGGCTCATCGCCGACAATGCCGAGCACCAGGACATGGTGCGCAAGCTCGAGGAGAACATCGACGCATCGGAGGGCAACGCCATGGGGGTCGACGAAGTGCCGTCGGGTGATGAGATCGCGGCCGAGCTCGAGCGCTTCCTGCGGGGAGAGGATCAGTGAGTGGCGGTGGCGGTGGCAGTGGTGAGCGGTGAGGCACGAGTGAGAGGGATCAGTCGCACATGAAGATCGACGGTGGCATCGGGTTCGATCCCGACGGGATAGCCGCACAGGCGGTCAAAGCCGAGGAGAGTGGCTACGACGGCGTCTGGTCGGCGGAAACGAACCACGACCCCTTCCTGCCGATTGCCATCGGGGCAGCGGCCACCGAGAAGCTGGAGTTCGGCACGGGCATCGCCGTGGCCTTCGCCCGCAACCCCATGACGCTGGCCGTGCTGGCCAACGACCTGCAGCTGCTGACCAAGGGCCGCTTCATGCTCGGCATGGGCAGTCAGATCAAACCTCACATCACGAAGCGCTTCTCCATGCCGTGGTCGCACCCGGCGCCGCGCATGCGTGAACTCATTCTGGCCATCCGGGCCATTTGGAGGACCTGGGAAACCGGCGAACCGCTCGCATTCAGGGGCGAGTTCTACACGCACACCCTGATGACGCCCTTCTTCGATCCCGGGCCGAACCCCTACGGCAATCCCAAGATCCTGCTGGCCGCCGTCGGCGAGCTCATGACCGAGGTGGCCGGCGAGGTCGGTGACGGCTTCTTGGTGCACGGCTTCTCGACAGAGCGGTACCTGCGCGAAGTGAGCCTGCCCGCGCTGGAGCGGGGCGCGGCCAAAGCGGGCAAGACGCGGGCAGATCTCACCGTCTCCTACCCCGGCTTCATCGTCACGGGCCCGGACGAGCAGTCCATGGCGAAAGCGGCCAAGGGCGTACGCGAGCAGATCGCCTTCTACGGTTCGACGCCGGCCTACCGCCCGGTCCTGGAGCTGCACGGCTGGGGCGACCTGCAGTCGGAACTCAACACGCTGTCCAAGCGGGGCGAGTGGGTGCAGATGGGCGAGTTGATCGACGACGACATTCTCAATGCCTTCGCCGTGGTGGCGCCGCTCGACCAGGTGGCGGCCGAGGTGCGCAGCCGCTTCGGAGACCTCGTGGACCGCTTCAGTTTCTACGCGCCCTACAAGGTCGACCCGGAGATGTGGAAGAGCGTGGTGGCCGGCTTCAAGTAGGCCGCCGGCCGGCCAGGGTCGGGGTCGAACTCCTCGGACTCCGAAGCCGCTGCGCGTCGCTAGACGACGACGTTGACGAGGCGCGGTGGACGGACGATGACGCGCGTGGGGACTGCGCCGCCCAACGCTTCGATCACTTTCGCCGAGGTCAGAGCGGCCGCCTCGGCATCGCCCTCCGAAATGGCGGCGTCGACGTCGATGCGGTCGCGCACCTTGCCGTTGACCTGCACAATCATGGTGACGGTGTCCTGGCGTACGAGATCAGGGTCGAACGTCGGCCACCGCTGCAGGTGCACGGATGGCTCGCCCGGGTGCCGGTGCTCCCACAGCTCGGCGGTGACGTGCGGGGACATCACGGCGAGCAGCTCGAGCAGGGTGTCGAGCGCCTCGTTCCACACGTCGGTGTGGGGCTCGGCATCGGCCGCGTTGCCGTAGCGCTGCACCAGATTGAGCAACTCCATGCAGTGCGCCACCGCCGTGTTGTAGGACCAGCGCTCCAGGTCCTTGGTCACGTCGGCAATGGTGCGGTGCACGGCCTGGCGCACAGCCAGGTCGGCCGACGTCTGTTCCCCGGTACGGAGCGACTGCTCGGCTGTGCAGGTGCGCCACAGCCGGTCGAAGAAGCGCCCGCATCCCTCAATGACCTGTTCGGTCTGTTCCGACCAGTCCATGTCGTCGAAGGGCGGCCCCACGAACAAGTGGAACAGGCGGAGGGCGTCGGCGCCGACGGTATCGAAGTAGTGCTCGGGCGCGATCAGGTTGCCCTTGGACTTCGACATCTTCGTACCGTCCATCCGGATCATGCCCTGGGCGAGGTAGTGCTTGAAGGGCTCCCTGTCGATGCCGGGTGCCAGTCCGACGTCGATCAAGGCGCGGGTGTAGAAGCGGGCATAGAGGAGATGGAGGATGGCGTGCTCAATGCCGCCGATGTACTGATCGACCGGCATGAAGTGCTGCGCCGCCGCCGGAGCGAAGGGCTGCTCGGTGTTCCAAGGATCGCAGAAGCGCAGGAAGTACCACGAGGAGTCGACGAAGGTGTCCATAGTGTCCGTCTCGCGACGGGCCGGACCTCCGCACACCGGGCAGGTGGTGCGGAGGAAGCCCTCGTGCATCGCCAGCGGTGACTGGCCCGTCGGCAGGAACTCCACGTCGTCGGGGGCCACGATCGGGAGCTGCTCCTCGGGCACCGGCACCACGCCGTGATCGGCACAGTAGACGGCCGGGATCGGACAACCCCAGAAGCGCTGACGCGAGACTAGCCAGTCGCGCAGGCGGTAGTTGACCTTGCGCTCGCCGACGCCCTTCTCTTCGAGCCAGGCGATGGCGCGGGCCTTCGCCGTGACGATGTCGAGACCGTCGAGGAAGCCGCTGTTGATTTTGACGCCGTCGCCCGAGTACGCCCCTCCCCCGTTGGCGTCCCAATCCTCCGGGGGTGCGACGGTGCGAACGATTGGCAGCTGGTGCTGGGCCGCGAAAGCCCAGTCGCGCTCGTCCTCGGCCGGCACGGCCATGATCGCCCCGGTCCCGTACCCCATCAGGACGTAGTCGGCCACGTAGAGCGGGACGGGATCGCCGGTGAACGGGTTGATGACATTGCTTCCGGTGAAGGCGCCACGCTTGCCCAGGGCCGTTGCGTCGCCCTCGGCCATGCGCTCAATGTCGGTGGCGGCGGCGGCCCGGCTGCGCAGCGCGTCGACCGCTGGCCGTTGGTCTGCGGTGGTCAGCTCGTCGACCAGCGGGTGCTCGGGGGCCATGACCGCATAGGTCATGCCGAACGTGGTGTCGGGCCGGGTCGTGAAGACCCGGACGGTGAGCCCGTCACGACCCTCGACGGCCAGGTCGAACTCCGCGCCCTCGGACCGCCCGATCCAGTTGCGCTGCATCGTCTTCGCCCGCTCGGGCCATTCGAGGTCGTCGAGGGCCTCCAGGAGCTCGTCGGCGTAGCTCGTGATGCGGAAGAACCACTGCTCGAGGTCACGCTTGATGACCACGTCGCCCGAGCGGTCACACGTGCCGTCGGCCAGGACCTGCTCGTTGGCCAGGACGGTCTGACAGCCCGGACACCAGTTGACCGGGGCCAGCGCACGGTAGGCCAGGCCCGCTTCCCAGAGACGCAGGAAGATGAGCTGGCTCCACTTGATGTAGGAGGGGTCGTGGCTGTGGATCTCCCGGCGCCAGTCGTAGACAGCACCGAGCCGGCGCAGTGACGCCGTGAGCTCGGCAATCCTGGCATCGGTGAAGATCCGGGGATGGGTCCCCGTCTTGATGGCGGCGTTCTCGGCGGGCAGGCCGAAGGAGTCGAACCCGATCGGGCTCAGCACCCCTTTGCCCTGCATGGTCTGGTAGCGCACGGTCAGGTCGCCGAAGGTGTAGTTCCGCACGTGGCCCTGGTGTGCCGCCCCCGAGGGGTAGGGGTACATGCACAACGCGTAGAACTTCTCCCGGGGATCGTCGTTGTCGATCTGGTAGGTGCCCTCGTCGTCCCAGTGCTGCTGCCACTTGCGCTCCACCGCAGTGACGTCGTATGCGCGTGCCATGCCACCAGGGTAGGCGACACCTCGGTGGGTTCCGGGCCGGTTCCGGGCCGGTTCCGGCCGGTCGGCGAGGCTGCCCAGAGGTCAATTCTGGGTCTCGCCGGGCGTCCGGGACGGAACGGGACCGGTACCTCCGACTGCTAACGTTCTCCTCCACCACTGGGGGCGTAGCTCAGCTGGTAGAGCGCCTGACTGGCAGTCAGGAGGTTCGTGGGTTCAAGTCCCATCGCCTCCACCAAAGTTCCTGATGAGAGCGTCAGGCTTCGGACGGAAATTCCTCAGGACGATTCGTCCCCGCGAAATCCCCGCGCGATATCTGGTCCGTTGGCAGTGTCGCTTCACCCGCTCAATCCGACTGACGTGTGACGTCCATCGCGTCGGCGACGGCGGGTCGAGCTCGTCCCGGTATCGCGAACGCTCTTGAGGAGCCGGACTCCGCCCGCTACCTCAAAAAGGCGTTTATCCGAGCTGCCCAGGGTGACGCGTCCTGGAACAGGAAACCATGGCCAGCGTCGGGGTAGATCACGGAGTGAGCTCCGTGTATCTGTTGGACCATTTTGTGAACGTTGGCGGGTGGAGTCATGACGTCATTTGCACCGTCGCCGATCAGGGTGGGGGCTGAAATATGTCCATGGCCTGCCCGCACGGCTCCGGTGGCCCAGCGGGTGATCGCGGCGTGCTGGGCCACAGCCAGAGCTTCAGGGGCCTGGTAGAAGTGTGGGTATCCCGACACACCACTGATGTATGCCGACTCTTGGGTAGCGAGCTGGTTGGCGGGGAAGATCAGCGCCATGATTGCGTTGGTGTCGCCGGTCTTCGCCGCATTGACCAACGCTGTTGCATTGGCCGGGCTTGGTGAGGTCGCCTTCCCATTCCCCGAATAGGTGGCACTGAGCACAAGTCGCCGCACGTCGGCCGGATGCAGGACGGCGAGCGCCTGGGCGATCATCCCGCCCATTGACCAACCCAGAACATCGGGGTGTTTGAGGCCGAGGGCAGCAATGAGTGCCGCAGTCTGATTGGCCATTTCCGAGATGCTAAGAGTGCCTGCCGGCATTGTTGTCTGGCCGATCCCGGCGTTATCGAAAACGATGACTCGATGCTCCACGGCTAACGCATTGACGAAATCTGGCGCCCAGTCGTCCTGACTTCCGGAGTAACCCATGATGAGGACCAAAGGCTGCCCAGTCCCGACGCTGCGATAGCTGACGGTTCCATCTGACGTGTGAATGACCTGGATCGGCACAGTTGTGATGGACGGGACGGTTGCGGAAGCCACTGGGGTAGTACCGAGAGGAGTGAGCAACAGTACGAACAGGGCGGGCGCGGCAACGATCCATGGTCTCTTCACGTCGACAGCGTGTATGAGAAGCCGCAACATTTGCAGCAACGAGACCAGATTGCATCTGCACCGGCAGCAGACCCGCGTCGCGGCCGAGCGGTCGTGCTCGGAGTGCGACAAACAGGCACCCCGCGCTATCCCCCGCGACGTGCTTTTCCTCCCCCTCGGGATCAGTCCGCCGGAGTGAGACGGATTTGCACGAGGCTCACCGGCGCCGCCGCCGTGGGTCAGGGCCGCGGCACGGTTGTCATCGATGGTGCCGGCGGGGTCGTCGTCGGGGCCGGCGACCGAGAGCCTCCGGTCGTCACGGTCGGGGCCGGCCCGGGCGACGTCATTGTGTAGCCACAGGCTTGGGTGATCGTCCCCATGCCGTACTGCTTCGCCAGCTGCAGCGGATTGTGGCCGACGCGCAGCGCGTAGGTGGTCCCGCGTCGCACGACAAAAATGGTCGACGACCCCTTCGGGCATGGGTGCGTGACGACCAGTGAGGACGCCGAGCACGCAGCGAGCACCGATTTGGTGACCGTCCGACGACTCGAGAGGTCAGCGACACACCGAGCGGTCTCCGTCGACTTGGAGGTCGTTGCCCCGGCCTCACCGGACCATGCGGCGAGTGGCACCATTCCGGCCAGAAGCCCCAGCGAGACCACCAGCGATCCCACAGTGACCCTGTTCATGGCCCCGTCACCCTTTGGTCGCGGACCGTTGCTCTATGTGCTGGAGCTCAATCCACAGCGGAATGAGGAACCAGATGTACGCATTGCTGAGGGTGTACTGCTTGTCCTCGAACCGGGTCACCATGGCACCGACCTCGGTGAAACGGACGCGGTCGTCCTTGGCCTTGTAGGCCTTGACCCGTTCGAGGATCTCCGTCAGCTCCTCCATGGAGGAGACCTCCATGCCGAAGTGGTCCATGTTGGGCGTGACCATGAACTCGTCCTTCGCCGGCAGCAGGTAGAGAAACTGCCCCAGCGAGCCCGTGTAGAGAATGAGGGGATTGCCCTTCTCGGTGCTGTTGTCCCCCTCCGTCCAGCCGAAGATCTCCGAGAAGAAGTCCAGGAGCGCCGCACGGCCCGCCTCGTCCATGAGGTCGGCATCCACGCTGATCGCCACGTGGTTGATCCGGGGAGCGAACGGCGTCCTGCTCATGACGACAGACCCGGCTGCACCATCACCTTGCTCGGGATTTCGCCCCGTGCCAGCCGTTCCATGGTGCGCATCACTTCGCTGAGGGGAATGTCCTCGGGCTCAATCAGCGATTCGAGTGGCAAGGTGCCGCTGCCCAGAAGGTCGACGGCCGGAGCGAAGCCTTCGTCGTTGTAGTTGTAGGCACCAATGACCTCGAGCTCGAAGATGATCATGCGGTTCTGGTTGAAGCGAGGCGGATCGAACCCGGTACCGACGATCACCAGGGTGCCGGCATAGTCCAGTTGCCCAAAAGCCGCCTCGGCTGCACTGGCATGGCCTGAGCACTCGAAGGCCACCGCGAAGGGATCCTTCACGGGCAAGGTCATCGGTGGCGGCTCGAGCGAGTCGGGCGTGACGACACAGGCGGCGCCCACGTCGAGAGCCTGCTGCCGGCGCACCGCCGACGGCTCGCTCACGGTGATGTCAGCGATCCCCTGCGCCCGGAGCACGGCGATGATTAGCAGCCCGACCGGCCCTGCTCCCGTGACCAGCACCCGGTCATCCGGACCGACGTCGGCCAGGCGCAACGCGTGCAAGGTGATGGCCGTCGGCTCGGCCAGCGCCGCCGGCCGGGTCGCCAATCCATCAGGAATGCGAAGCAGGTCATGGGTTGCGACCTTTTTGTACTGACAGAATGCTCCGCTGTACCCGGCGAAGTCCGCCGGGGCGCGCCGCAGGCAGACCGACGGGCGACCCCGCCGGCAGGGCCGGCACGTACCGCAACCCGCGGCGGCGTTTCCCACCACGCGGTCACCGGGAACCCAGACGGAGTCACTCGGCGCCTCGACCACAATGCCCGACCACTCGTGTCCCAGAATGGCGCCGGGTCTGGCGTAACGCTCCAGGACCATGTGCAGGTCGGAGCCACAGATCCCGCAGGCGGCAATCTCGACGAGCACGTCACTCGGGCCCGGCTCCGGTCGCGGGACCTCCTCGAACTCGATTCTGCCGTCGCCCACGTAGACGGCTGCCGGCATCAGTTCGGGCGACACGGCGGCCACACTAAATGGGTTTTCCGGACGATGCCCGGAGCAGCCAGCTGCAATCGTGGGCGATATGGACCATGTCTGGTACGTCAGCTACGGGTCGAACCTCCACCGCGCTCGGTTCCTGGCCTACCTGCAGGGTGGCCAGGTCGCCGGCAATGCGGTGGTGCACGAAGGGTGCCGGGACCCCTCTCCCCCGGCGGACGACATCCCGTTGACCCTCGCGCACTCGCTGTATTTCGCCGGGTGGTCCCATCGGGTCTGGGGCGGCTCGTCTGCGGCCTTCGTGTCGCTCGCGGCAGCGACGCCGCCTGCGCTCGCCCGGGCCTACCTCATCACAGAGGAACAATTCGTCGACGTCGTGCGGCAGGAGAACGCCAACGGTGGTGCCGTCGAAGATCTCGGGCGAGCGGTGACCCAGGCCCGCCGGGACGGACATGCGCCGCTGTTGCCCACCGGCACCTACGCCGAGCTTGTCTCCTGCGGCGAGCGAGATGGAAACCCGATGCTCACGTTCACTGCCTCGAAGGACCGACGGGACTTCGGACCTCCGTCAGCGGCGTATCTCCGTGTCATCGGGACGGGCCTCCAGGAATCCCACTTCTTGGACGCGTCCGAGGTGGTGGCCTACCTGAGCGACACACCTGGCGTCCGGGGAGCGTGGACGCCCGCGCAGCTGCGGGACATCTTCGACCCGTCGCAGCCTGGTGGCGCGGTGTCAGGAAACGGCTGAGGCCACATCGACCGGCGGAGCGCCGCGTTCAAGAATCGGCGCGTTCCCTGAGAGGGTCCGCCGGGAGGGTCACGGGCTGCATGCGCTCTTCCCCCTCTTTTCGCCGGGGCCGGGTGAGGACGATCTGGACGGACGCCACGACGAGCACCACGATGGTGACGAGGCGCTCGCTCTTTCCGACCTCATGGAAGATGGCGAAGATCTGAATGCCGATGGCCAAAGCCTGCGCGAACAAGGCGAGTGCAATGGCGCGCATTCCCACGACGGCCGGTGCATTCTCGTCCCCCTGGGGGGCCCGGGCCCAGGCGGCGAGCGCGAGGAACAGCGCACCCGCCGACCAGATGAAGCTATAGCTGTTGGCAGACACGACGGCCCGCGCCTCGGCTTCCTGCACAGCGAAGACGGCATCGGCCACGGACGTGCTCACGACGGCGAGCCCGATCAGAAGCCACATGGTGTCGGGGCGCCAACCCAGGAGCCCGTAGACACCGAGAATGGCGCCGATGAGCAGCACGTCGAGGACGGGGTACAAGAAGACGACGAAGGTAGCGAGCGACCCAACCGTCTTGTGCTGGGTGGCGGGCTGAATGACGAGGGCGAAGCCGACCGCGAGCACCAGGAGGGTCACGGCGATCCCGTCCATCCAGCGATGCAGCTCGAACTGGGGGACGCGTACCCGAATCAGGAAGTAGATCCCCAACGCGAGGAGCGGATACCAGGCCAACCACAGCGCGTCGGCGAAGGAGGGATACGGAGGGTCAGGGTTGCCGGAGTAGAAGACGTCCCAGGCCACGCTCCCGAGAAACCACAATGCTAAGCCTGTCCCGAAGGCGATCCAGGCCTTGCGCGCCACCGGCTCGAACGCGGCGCGCGCCAGGACGAGCGCAGCGGAAGCGCCCAGGATCACGTTGTGGACCCAGTTGTCGAACACCCAGTCCGGGCCGAAGCCGAACGTGTCGTTGATCGCTTCCAGCACGGTGAGCACACCCAGGACCAGCCACACGAACGTGAGGGGAAGGGGCACCGAGAGGAGTTCACCCTGCTCGTCGACCTTGCGCCCGGGCAGCGCGTGGCGCAGATGTCCCAGTCGTCCCCATGTGCTCTCGGCCGAATCAGTCACGCCGTTCCATCCCGCCACCATCTTCGCCGACGGGCGACGCCGGGGGGCAAGAAGGCCCCTTCGAGCACCCTTTCGTTACCATCGCAGTCATGGAGCAGCTCAAGGAACGGACGGCCGTCGTGACCGGAGCGGCGAGCGGGATCGGGCTGGCCATCGCCGAAGCGTTCGTCGCGGAGGAGATGCGCGTGGTCATGGCCGACATCGACGAGGAGGGCCTCCGATCGCACGCGGCCAGGCTTATCGACCAGGGGGGCGCCGTCTTGGCGGTCGCTGTCGACGTCCGGGATCCCGAAGCCGTCGACCGCGTCGGCGCCGCGGCCGTCGAGCATTTCGGGAAGCTCCATGTGGCTGTGAACAACGCCGGGATGGTCAACGGCGGCTACTCCTGGGAGATCCCCCTCGACGATTGGCACCGGCTCATCGACACCAATCTGTGGGGGGTCATCCACGGCGTGCGGGCCTTCGTGCCACGCATCCTGGCCTCGGGTGACGAGGGGCACGTCGTCAACACCGGCTCTATGGCGTCTGTCATGGCGCTGGCCCGCCTCGGCCCCTACACCGTGGCCAAGCACGGGGTGCTGGGGCTCTCCGACGTCTTGCGGGCCGAACTCGCCTCGCTGGACGCACCGGTCGGGGTGAGCGTCGTGATGCCCGGGATGATCAAGACCGGCATGAACCCCATCGGCACCGTGTCCTCAGCCACCGTGGCGGCCAACGTGCTCGACGCCATCCGCCGAGGGCGCAGCTACGTCTTCACCGACGACCACAGCACCGACGACGTCGAAGAGCGCCTCGCGGCGATCCTCTCGGCCCGCCGCGAGGTGATCGGTTGAGTTAGGACCAGATCACGGCCTGGCGGGAACAGTGGGCCGCGGCGGGCCTCGCCGCGTGCGTGATCGCCGTCGTCACGCCCCCAGCTTCTTTTCGATGGCGGCGACGCTCGCCGAGCTCGCCACGCTGGAGGGCTGGTTCCCCGTCACCGAGGCGATGGCCGCGGTGATGTCATTGGCCGTGCCGTCGACAGCTTGCGCCACCGCACTGCTCGGGTCGGCCAGGTCGGCCGCGATCTGGCTCCGAGACAACCCTTGCAGCACCTGCGGCGAGAAGCTCGATCCGGTGATCACGTAGCGATTGGCGATATCGAGGAAGGGGATGCTCCCTTGGCTGTCGTACTTGGCCATCAGTGCGCTCTGGGCCGATGTCGGCGACTGAAGGGGCCGGTAGCTGTTCCCGTCCGGCTGATTCGTCTCCTCCTCGACGGCCTGAAAGTCGACGTACGGGCTCGAGTAGCTCGACCCGTAGAACGAGAGCGTCTGGGTACCCGGGAATTCGTCGGAGACCGACGATTGCGTGCCGGACAAGTTCTCGAACGTACCGAAGCGTGACAGAGCCACCGCCAGGGCCCACCGCTCGGCGGCACAGAACGGGCAGTACTCAGCGCCGATGTAGGTGATCAGCGGCTTTCCGTCGGCACTCTTTAGTGTGCTGGCAGTCCCGGTCTTGGTCGGAAGCACGTCCGAGGAGGGGCTACCCACCGTCTCGAGCGTCGTTGCCGGCACGGAGAGCGCGTCGACGACCTGGGAGGACAATTTGGTGGTTCCCCGGTCGGCCGACCCCGCGGCCGACCCACTGCCGGCCGCGGCGTGCGAGGACGCCGATGCTGACGGGTTTCCGCCGCCGGTTGCCTTGATCGCGATCATGGTGGCGACAGCGGCAACCACCAATCCCACCGGGACCAGCGCCGTCAGGACGGGGTGGCGGGTGCGGAAACGGGCTGTGGGCGCCGGCATCGGGCGGGTGCGGGCAGCGTTGTTGGCGCTGGCCTTGGACGAGTTCTTGCGGTTCGTCGTGGACTTGGACTTGGAGCTGGGGCTGGGCCGCGCCGGGCGCGGCGACCCCGATGGGGACTTCGACATGGTGTTGGGTTCTCCTTGCATAGGGCCGAGCCGGCGCGAGGGCGCACGTGCTCGGAAGCTCGAGACGGAAGCCGGAAATGGCTGCCGAGACTGATGCGGGCATCAGCGCGGGCATGGTCACCCGCTCGCGCTGACGAACGGTCGTCGAGCTAGGAGAACTGAGGCGGGTGGAACAGGGGGTCTCGCGCTCCGACCGGAAGAGCAAGAAGCGGCCCACGCTGGCGCCGGAGCATGGCCGCGGTGGCTGCTACGCCCACCATGCCGGCCACGACGACCGCCAGCACAATGCCTGCCGAGGGCGCGGCGGGTGCCGTGTTGCCCTTGCCACACGTGGCGTCGGCGCAGGTGGTCGACCCCGACAGAGGGGCTTCGACAGCCCTCACCACCTGGGTGGCCGAGGTGTCGGCGGTGGACAGGGTGCCGTGCGGCAGAAAACCGCCGACGACCGCGGCAGCGATGATCGCTGCCAGACCGATCCGCCACCGCATGGACATGCCACGCAGGTTACGGGTACCGGATAAGTACGCCATAAGAATCGGGAGCGGAAGGACGCCCGACTACAAGAATTGTGGCGACCGCGGAGCGGCCGAATGCAGGGACCAACGTCCCCTTGCGGTGCGGGTTCGTCGCTACGTCGCGCTGGAGGCCGCGGTGGTTTGCGCCACCTTGCGGGCCCATGCGGCAATCAACTGCAGCAGCCCGAGATACACGGCGAGCACGATCACCATGACCAGCAGGCTCCACCCCGTGATGTTCCCCCCGAAGACCAGGATCAGACCCGCCACGACTACCCCGACGATGCGCAGGCCCTTGATGTGCTCGACGATCCAGCCGCCGGTATGGCGCACGCGGCTCGATTCGGCGGCCACCCGGCCGGTACCCGATGACAAGGCGCGGGCCTGGGCGGCCACCCAGCGGCCCCCCGATGCGCAGGTCGTGCGGATCCACACGGCGTAGCGGGCGGGGCCGGCCAACCAGGCGCCGAAGGCAACCAGCACCGAGATCAGCAACGTCCAGCGCAGGTCCGCCTTGAGGAAGCGCAACACCGTGTCCCACACAGCGGCGGCACTCTGGGCGTGGAAACCGCCACCGGAGGCCTGACCGATGAAGATGCCGCGGCCCAGCGACAGGCCGGCCAGCACCAACATGGACATCAACGCCACGCCGACGGCCAGGCGCAGCAGCGTCTTGCGGCGTTCCAAGGCGAGCGCAACCGCCAGGATCGCCAGCACGAGGGCGATGACCGGAACGGCCCACTTGAGCTTGACGACGAGGTTGAACAGCCCCGAGAACTTCGAGACTTGCTGCTTCGACACGACAGTGAAGCTCACCCCCTGCGTCGACACCGCCTTGATCGGATTGAAAAGCGTGACGCCATGGGCGTCCAGTTCCGAAATCAGGTTGTTGAGCGTCGGCGACAGGTTGAGGGCGATCTGGCCACCCTTGGCGAGTTTCTTCTGGAGCGGCGTCTGCTTGCCGGTGAGGATGTTGATCACGGCCTGGTGACTGTGCCGGTTGAGGGTGTCCCACAGTTTGCCGAACTTCGGGCTCGAGAAGACCTTGACTGCCAGGTTGTAGACGTACGAATGCACCTGGGTCACGATCGGCGCCACGAGTGGCTTGGCCGACTTCGGGAGGGCGTCGGTGATTTTGTTCTGGACAATGTGGGTCGAGAAGAGCGCGTCGGTCGCCCGCGTGGCCAAGCCGTCCACAATCACCGGATTGCGCGCCAGCGGTGCCATGGTCTCGACGTACTGGTCGGTATTGGTCACCGTGCGGATGGCCCACACCGAGATCACCGAGACCGGGATCAGGATCGACGCCAGCACGACGAGCACCCACGCCGAAATGCGGCGCGGCAGGTGGCCCCGGCGGGTCTTGTCCCTCTTTTTCTTGCCCGGCTTCGAAGCAGCTTCTGCTTCGACCGGCGGCCCCGCGGCCGGTTCTCCTGCGCTGTCGGGTTGCATCTGGGGTTCAGTATCGCTCATCTGGACCTTCCCATTTCCACTTCCTAATGCGAAATGGACTGGTGCGCACGCATTTCACGGTGTACGACTAGTGGCGGTGAAACAAAAAGGTGGCAGTTCGAGCGGTTTGCGGCTGGTGTTTCTCAGCGCACTCTCTGCTTTCGCGGCGCCATTGGTGTTCGTGAGCGTGATCGTCCTGCGCAAGGTCGACCGGCGCGGCCGGGTCCACTTCCGCCGCCTGAACAAGCGTTTCCAGCACGAACTCGCCCGCTGGACCTGATCAGACCCCCTTCTGGCTACTCGATTTCCCCTCGTTCCTGGCCGGATTCTGACGGCGGTGTCGCACCCGCTGCCGCCTCCGCGGCGCCGGTGGTGACCGGATTCGGGCCCTCCGCCATCTCCTCCCATTCCGCTGTCTGATTCCGCCGTCTGCGTCCCTGACGTGGAGGCCGCGCGGTCCTTACGACGGGCATTGCTGACCACGCGGGACCGCTGACGATCTGGTGTCGCGACCCCCAGGAAACGGTGATCATCCTCATGGAGGGGCGCGCTGATGCCCGATCCTTCGTGGGGGCAATGGACCCGTCGTGGTCTCTGCATGTGACGCGAACGCCGTCTGGCAACGTCCGATTGAGTCGTTGGTTCTGCGTCAAAGGCGTCGGAAATGACGCCTTTGAGTACCGTCAGAGCGAAGTTTGAGCACAAATATCCACATTCGTGCCCGGAAAGATGTGCATCACTAGGCGCGCGTCGGCCACAATGGGCGCCATGAACAAGAGAGAATTAGCAAAAGCAGTCGCGGTCCAGGCCGACGTCGAGCTGAAGACCGTGATCACCGTCATCGACGGATTCACTGATGTCGTCACCGCCGTCGTCTCCAAGGGTGAGCCGGTTTCCATCCCCGGCTTCGCCAAGTTCGTCAAGGTGAACCGGGCGGCGCGCATGGGCCGTAACCCGGCCACTGGCGAGGCGATCCGGATCAAGGCTTCCAAGAAGGCGCGCATCACCCCGGTCAAGGCGTTCAAGGATGCCGTCCTGGCTCCGGCCACCGCACCGAAGCTGGTGAAGGGTGCGTACCCGACCAGCGACGCCGCTGTCGCCGCTGCCGGCAAGTCCGCCGCTCCGGCCGCCGCCAAGAAGGCTCCGGCCCGGGCTGCCGCTAAGAAGGCTCCCGCCCGCAAGGCCACGGCCCGTAAGGCTCCCGCCCGCAAGGCTCCCGCCCGGAAGGCACCGGCTCGCAAGGCGCCGGCCAAGCGCGCACCCGCCAAGAGGGCTGCGAAGAGGTAGCACGCAAGCCCGGTCCCCTCACAGGGACCGGGCTTCTGCGGCCCTGGTCCAATGGACGAGCCGCGCTATGGGGTGCGAAAAGCGGACAAACCCTCTGCTCCCCCTCCCCAGCAACTGGCTGACCGTCCCCTCACGGAGCCACATCCCGACCGGCTGTCCCCGGAAGATCCCGCCTTCGCGCAGATCATCCGGGCCCATACGGAGGCCCTCGCAGCGGGGCGGGACACCTACATCGACCCGCGCACGGGGTACACCGTTTTCACGGCCGGCTTTCTCGCCCGCCGCGGCTCGTGCTGCGACACAGGGTGCCGGCATTGTCCCTACCTGGCCGTGGACCACCGATGATCCTGCGCCACTGACGACCCGGCGCCACCACAGGCGGCGGGCACGCCTCCTATGCTCTCGGCGGCACTTGGCGCGGACGGATCGGGAACGGCATGAGCGACACCTCACAGGGCCCTGGATGGTGGTTGGCCTCTGACGGGAAGTGGTACGCGCCTGAGCTGTGGACGGGTCCGCCTGCCGTCGGTCCGGCCACGGTGCCCTACCCGGCGCAGCCGGCCTACCCGGCGCAGCCGGCCTACCCCGTTTCGCCCGCCCCGGGCCCGGGTCCCGGGGGCTACGGCACCGCGCCGTACGGTTCCAACCCCACCGTCCCCTACGGCCACGTGGCCCAGCGCAAGGCGAACGGGCTGGCGATCGCAGCACTGATCTGCGGCTGCGGCGGATTCCTTTTCTTTGTGCCGGCCGTCCTGGGCATTATCTTCGGCTTCGTCGCCCGCTCGCAGATCAAGCGATCCAACGGCGCGCAAAAGGGCGACGGGATGGCCATCGCGGGCATCATCGTCGGGTTCGGGTGGGTGGCGATCCTGGTGTTGAGCATCGCACTCGGCCATACCAACACCCACACCAACGGAGTCGTCGGCGCAGCCGTCCTGATGGGGCAGAGAGGCCTCGGAGGCTTCAGCTGAGACGTTTGCCAAGGAACGGTCTGTCAACGAAGGGGAGGGAACCACCAATGCAAGGTCTGCTCTACGGCGTCCGTGGCGATCGATGGACGCCGCCGGAAGGGTCCAACAACCTCATGCGCGGGCTGTCCCGCACACCGATGCGTCTCGAGGAGCTTGAGCGGCCGACGCTGCTGCGCGACGACTGGTGTGTGGCCAAGACACGACTGACCGGCATTTGTGGCTCCGACGCCAAAATGGTCTTCATGGACTTCGGCGAGGACTTCGGCGACGATGGCGCGCTGAACGGGTTCTTCACCTTCCCCACGGTCTTCGGGCACGAAGTGGTGGCCGATGTCGTCGAGGTAGGTCCGGCCGTCACCACTCTCGAGGTGGGCCAGCGCGTCGTCCTCAATCCCTGGCTCTCCTGTGGCCCGCGAGGCATCACTCCGCCCTGTCCGTCCTGTCAGGCCGGCGACTACAGCCTGTGTTGGCACTTCACCCAGGGACCCATCGCCGCCGGGATCCACACCGGCACGTCGAAGGACGCCCCCGGTGGGTTCGCCGATTACCTGCCGGCCCACGAGTCGATGCTCATCCCCGTCCCGGACGACCTGAGCGACGAAGTGGCTGTGATCGGAGACCCGTTCGCCGTCTCGCTGCACTCCGTGACCCGGCATCCGCCGCCGCCCGGAGGCAAGGTCCTCGTCTACGGCGCCGGTGCGCTCGGCAGCACGGCGGTGGCGATCCTCCGGGCGCTCTACCCTGACGTCGAGATCATGGTGGTCGCCCGCTGGCCCGCCCAGGCCGCCCTGGCGCGCCGGCTCGGAGCCACCGTCGTCGACCCCTTCCCCGTCGAGCAGCTGCTCGAGGAGGCGGCAGCGTGGTCGGGCGGCGTCCTCAACAAGTTCGAGGGCGCGACGCTCCCCATGGCACATCCGGGTGGGTTCGACGTTGTCTACGACACCGTCGGCACGGCGCAGACAGCCGAGATCGGCGTCCGGCTCCTGAAGCAACGCGGCACCATGGTCAAGAGCGGCGTGCACGCGCCCGAGCGCTGGGAATGGTCCCCTCTCTACTTCAAGGAGATCTCGTGGGTGGGATCGAATGCCTTCGGGGTCGAAGAGGTCGATGGCGTGCGCATGCACGGCATTGCGCACTACCTGCGTTTGGCTTCCGAGGGCCGGATCGACATGACGGGCATGCTCACCCACACGTTCCGGCTCGATGATTGGATCGATGCCTTCACGGTGCTGGCCAACCAGGAGGAGAGCGGCGCCATCAAGGTCGCCTTCGACTTCCGCTGAGCAGGCAGGTGGTGAGGGTCCGGCTCCCGGCAGCAGGTCTGCCTGGTCACAGCGGAGCGGCCCCACCACCTGACGGCGGACACGCAGAGGGGTAGCGTCACGACTGGCCGAACGCCGACAGCTGCGGTCGACATGAGCTGCAGCTCACCGTGACCCAAAGGGGGCCTCATGACCACGAGCCCGTCCATCACCGACCCGGACTTCACCTTCGACCCGAAGTGGGGTATTCAGTCGCCGTCGACCACCATGTTCGACTTCAACTACACGGGTGGACGGGACCAGCTCCTGCGCCTCTATGACAAGGGCACCCGGCGCCAGTGGATCGGCAGCGACCGGCTCGACTGGAGTACCGACGTCGACCTGACCAACCCTGTCGGCATGCCCGACGAGATCATGCCGATCTTCGGCACCGAGTGGTGGGACGACATGGACGAGGCGCGCCGGGGCGAGCTGCGCCGCCACGTCGAGGCCTGGCGGTTCAGCCAGTTCATGCACGGCGAGCAGGGCGCACTGATCTGCACGGCCAAAATCGTGCAGACGGTGCCCGACATCGACTCCAAGTTCTACGCGGCCACGCAGGTGATCGACGAAGCACGCCACGTCGAGGTGTACAGCCGCTACCTGCACGAGAAAGTGCAGCTGGTGTACCCGCTCAATCGCTACCTCAAGGCGTTGCTCGACGATGTCATCTCGGACAGCCGCTGGGACATGACGTATCTCGGCATGCAGGTGCTCATTGAAGGCTTGGCGCTGGCCGCCTTCGGCGTCATCCGCAACAATGCCCAGAACCCGTTGGCCAAGGCGCTGAACGCCTACGTCATGCAGGACGAGGCGCGCCACGTCATGTTCGGCCGCCTGGCCCTGCGTGACTACTACCCGCACTTGAGCGAGGCCGAGCGCGGCGAGCGAGAGGACTTCTGCATTGAAGCCTGCTACCTGATGCGGGACCGCTTCCTGGGCGAGGAGGTCTGGGAGCGCCTCGAGCTGCCGCCCGAGATCGGCGTCTACGTCGAGAACAGCGAGTCGCTGCGGGAGTTCCGCAACTTCCTGTTCATGCGCATTGTGCCGATCCTGCGCGATATCGGGTTGTGGGGCCCCAAGCTACGGTCAGCCTTCGAGGAGATGGGCGTGATCGGGTGGGCCGACACCGACATCGATGCCGAAATGGCCAGCGACGAGAAAGCGGCCGAGGATCTCGACGAGGCCCACGACGCCCGACTGGCCCATGTCAAAGCCGTGGCCGACCAAGCCTGAAACCGCCGGAGTGGGTCCCTGCCGGAGGGGGGTCCCTGCCGGAGTGGTCAGCCGCCCTCCAGGGCCCGCTCCAGGCCGGCGGTGATCTGCTGGGTGGGCTCGTTGGTGTCGAGATAGTCCCGCCACGCCGTGACTTTGCCATCGGCATCGACATCGATCACGGTGGCACCCGTCATGGAGATGGGCACGCCGGCTTTGCCCTCGCCGGCGTGGAAGGTCGCCGTCCCGGTCCATTCGAAGACGGCCCAGTCCCGGCCGCCGCGGATCCGGTCCACCCGCTGGTTCCAGTCCGGGAAGATGGCGTCGGTGTCCCGGGCCACCTTGTGCAGATCTGTGGTCCACGGGGTCACCGGGTCGCAGAACCGGCCGCCGTCGGCGAACAGCGCGGCGAAATCGTCCGGCCCGTCGATCGACTCGAAGGTGCGGGCCCAGGCATCCCAGTCCCGCGTGCTCCCCTGCTCCTGTGTGCTCATCGCTTCCGCCCCTTTCCTTGGCCGCTGTTGCGCAGGCTCTCCGCCTCGAAGCTGACCACCGCGTCATCGAGCGGCAAGACCATCTGGGGCTGGACGAATTGGTGCGCCTCGGCCACAAGTTTGACCGCTGTGCCCCAGGCCGTAAACCCGATGGCATGGCGGGCGAAGCGCATCGGGCCCTCGGTCACCTTGACCTCGACCACACCCTGTCCGCCGGCCCCCAAGGCGGAGCGCTGCATCTTCTCCATGGCCGACTCGCGGGCCGAGTACATGGCCTCGGTGTAGTTGGTCAGCTCCACGTTCTGCCTCGTCTGCTTCATGGCGGTGCCGGCACTGCGTCTCGGTGCGTAGACGAAGCTGGCCCCGAACGCGAGCCCGACCGGCATCCATCCGGCGCGCTCGAGCAGGGTGAAGTCGCGGGCCGACAGGTCCGAGACAAAGGGCATGGCGAGCGCAGCGGCATTCCCTGGGCCACTGCTGTCCTTGCCGCTCATGGGACGCACGGCGGTGCCCACCAACTCCACGTCGATGTGATGCGGGTTCACGGTGACATCCACCCGTACCCCGACCACTCCGTACCCGTGCACCTTGCCGCACTCCCCCCGCAGAAGGCGGGCCGCTTGATCCACCGCAGCGTCGTGGGCGTCCGACGCCAGTGAAATGGAGCCTCTCCCCCAGTTCCACACACCGACCGGGACGGAGACGACGGCGACGCCGCACACCAGGTCGAGGGGCTCCCATCCGGCGGCGTGCAGCAACAGTGCCTCGTCGACCGAGAGGTCCGAGGTGATGCCGCGTTCCTTCGACGGGGGCGCCGGGGCGGCCAGTGACTGGGCTCCCTTGAGCATCTCGGCCCGGATGTCTCGGACCGGCGCGGCGCCCAGGCCCGTTTCTGGGCTCATGACAGCCGCACCGTGGGTCGCGGCAGAGCGACCGGGTCGAAATCCTTGAAGCGCCTTACCCGGTTACCTCGCAGGGTGCAGTCGATGACCTCGTCGCCGGCCGAGAGCTCGCGGGTCACCACGTCCATGGTCGCCCCGTGCAGCTCATCGCCGGCCAGCTGCTGACGCACGTGCTTGCGGGCCAGCTGGCGTGAAGCCATATGCGCCTTGCTCACCTGCTCCACCAGCGCCGGGCCCGAGTTGTTGCCCCAGCCGCCCATGGAGCCCTCCATGTAGTACTCGGTCATGCAGTAGGCCCAGATCCGGACCGAGGCCAGGGCCGCCACGACGGCGATCGGCATGAAACCCGCCTCGATCGACTTGGTCAGGCGTTGCCCCGCCAGGTAGGTGCTCCACGGGACCCCGCCGGCGGGCGGCGGGCCGCCCTCGACCGTCACTGCTGTACCGAGGAAGTGGAACTCGGTCGTCCCGGTGTCGGCCACGTTCGAGACCCGGTCCGCCACGCCGATCACCCCGTGGGCGCCGAGCGTGCCGGCCTCCTCGAGCATGCGGCCGTACGCGGTGTGGTAGCCCTTCGTCCAGGCCTCCTCCACCCAGGGCTGCTCGAGGTTCTGCCCCCAGGAGCGGTGTTCATTGGAGACGAAGCCGTGCGGGCAGCGATAAGTCTCCGAGTACGCCCCCGGGGCCTGCTGTCCACCCATGTAGGGCGACATGCCGCGCATGGTGCCCGAGCCAGGACCGTACCAACCCCACTGCATGACGCAGAAGCCCTGCACCAGGGCGACCGGCTGCAAGCCGATGTCGAGGCACGCCGCGAAGTCGGGCACGCTCAATCCGGAGGAGAACGAGGTGGCCTCAAGCCGACGCATGGCCGCCTCGGGTAGGTCGCCACGAGGCCCACGCCCCGTGTCCGGGCCGACCGAGTCCGCCGACACGTCCGGCTCCGGCTCCTGGCCCTGGCCCTGGCCCTGGCCCTGGCCCGGTCCCTGGCCCGAAAGGTCGCTCATCAGTTGTCGAGCGAAATGATGGTGGTCGGCTTGGGCAGCGTGACCTCCCCGCTGCGTTTGGTGACGGCCGTCCCCAACGCCAGGAACTCAATGGTGTGCGAGCCCCACTGATGCGACTTCTCCTCCAGGCGCACGCCCACGATGCCGCTCGCCTGCAACTGGGTCGCTTCGTCCTGCATGCGCGTCATGGCCAGCTCCCGCGCTTCGTAGAGCGCCTGGGTGAAGTTGGGAAGCTCGACGTTCTGGCCCATGGAGCCGAGCGCCTGGGTGAACTTGCGGTGGGCAATGTGGAACACGCAGGTCCCCATGACGAGGCCTTGGGGCACATGGCCCGTCTGCATCAAGGTCCAGAAATCCTGACCCGACAGGTCCGACGTGAAGGGCTTGCCCTGCACGTTGCGGTACGAGGTCCCGTCCTCCGCCTTGACTGCGGTACCGAAGGCGATGAACTCGGCCGAGTCGTTACCCCACTCGTAGTAGTTGACGTCGAGTCGAACGCCGACGACTCCATCGGCCCCGAGCTCCTGCGCCTCTTCCTCCATGCGGGTCATGGCCAGCTCCCGGGCCGTGTACATGGCCTCGGTCAACTTGGTGAGCTCTTGGCTCTGGCCCCACTTCCGGGTCTGCAAGCCGATGTGGTAGATCGACGAGCCCATCACGAAGCCCAACGGGTGGAAACCGGCCTCCTTGACGAGGAGGAACTCGTTGACCGAAAGGTCGGACGTGAAGAGACCGTGCTCCAACTCCTCCAGGCGGTGTGCGGCGTCCTTGGGCAGGTCGTGGAGCACCGGCGGTGGCGCGGTGGCCGCTGGGGCTTCCGCCCCCCCCTCCTCCCCCGCCTGCGACGATTCCTCGGTCACGATTGGCCTCCGATCACAATGTTCTCGAGCGCGAGACGGGTCTGCTCACTGTTGACCGCCTCCGACTGCAGCGTGGTGAGCAACCGGGTGAGCCAGACTTCCATCCCGACCTGTTCGCTGCGTATCCGGATGCCGCCCGAGGAGTGCCCGATCGTGCAGCGGACGGTGCCACCATCGACGGCGGCCTCGAGGGTGTCGTCACCGAGGCTGATGCGAACGGACTTGATCTCGTCGGTCTTGCGGAAGCGCCCGCCTGCCCGCTCCACGGCGATCCTGCTGCCTAGCGCGTCGGAGAGTTGCGACACCAGCAGCTTGAGCATGATGCGCAGGTCGGTGCTGTTGGAGGCCAGCTGCGAGACGGCCATGCTCAGGTCGAAGGACGCGTCCGTCCCATCCTGGGCACCTTCGATCGATCCACCTGGTGAGCCGGCTGGCTCCATTGACATCGAGCGCATCGTACCGCCACCGTTCGGCGGTCATTCCGCAGCCGCCCCGGCGGAAGCCTGGATCGGGGCCGGATCGGGCCGGGATCAGGCGGGGCGCGGCTCGCAGATCACGACGGGGATCTCACGCCCGGCCTTCTTCTGATAGCTGTCGTAGTTCTTGTAGACGGCGACGATGTCCGGCCACATGGACGCCTTCTCGCCCGGCGATGCCGTCCGGGCCCGCATGGAACGCGTCTGCCCGTTGATGGTGACCTCCACATCGGGGTTGGCGGCCAGATTCAGGTACCACTGCGGATCGCGGGGGTCGCCGCCCTTCGAGGCGATCAGCACCACCCTGTTCTCATCGTGGATCGGCGTGGTGAGCATCGTCGTGCGGGGCTCACCGGACTTCCGCCCCACGGTCTGCAGTTCTACGCCCGGCATCCCGCGGAGCACGTTGGGCCAACGGCCTCCGGTCATGCGCAGCACCCCCTTGTGCGTGATGTTCAGCAGTTTGAACCCGGCATCGACCACGGGCTTGCGTATGTCGGTCATTGTCGTCCTTGTCTCAACGTCGTGACAGATCGGCGCAGTCGGCAACCAATCTCCGTGCCCATGCGTCTGTACTCATTGTGCATGCCGTGCCCATGCGTCTGTACTCATTGTGCATGCGTGTCTGCGTCCCGTCGCCTCCTGGTGCCCTGGCGGCCCCCTGGCGGCCCCCTGGCGGCCCCCTGGAGGCGCCCGGTGGCGCCGGGGTGGGCCCCGGGGTGCCTCTCCCGACCCTAGAGGGAGCGGGCGTGTGGGATTGGACGCCCGAGAACGCCGGTGCCCGCCCCTCGGGGTGGCGCTTCGCTCTGTACCATTGGGTGCGCACCTCGGGCGGAATCGGTTGGGAACGGCAATCACGAATCCGACAAGGGGGACGGTGACCCTCTCACCGATGCACATCCGACGTCTTCTTTGCACCCGGCCTTTGCATCGGCGCGCCCCTCGGCATGCGACGAGCGCCCGCGGCGCGGGCCTGGCCATGCTGGCGGCCCTCGTCGTCATGCTGGGGACCGTCGCATCCATGGGTGTGGCGGCCGCACCACCGGCAGGCGCCACCAACTGGGCCCCGGTGCACAACAGCGACTTCCCGGACCCGAGCATCCTCCAGTGGGGCAACACCTACTTCGCCTTCGCCACGCAGAACTTCGCCGCGCCGGGCCAGACGATCAACATCCAGGCGGCGACATCGTCGGACGGCGTCAATTGGACGCCGTGGAGTGGCTCGGCGGTGCTGCCCCACGTCGGTGCGTGGGCCAAGCCGGGGAACACCTGGGCGCCGAGTGTCGTACGCGACGACGCCGACCACGACTTCGTCATGTATTACACGGCGACGGAGATCCAGACCGGCGACCAGTGCATAGGGGTGGCGACATCGTCCTCCCCCACGGGGCCGTACACGGACGCCGAAACCCAGCCGATGGTCTGCCAGAACGGGACGGGCTACAGCGATCCGACCGTCGACAGCACCCAGGACCTCGGGGGCAGCATCGATCCCAATATCTTCACGGACACAGCCACCGGTGACTCCTACCTGATCTGGAAGAGCGACGGCAATCACCTGAGCCCGCCGGTCAGCACGACCCTGTGGTCCGTGCCGCTCGGACCCGGCTTCTTGCCCACGGGCAACAGTGCGCCGACGCCCCTCATGTCGGACGACCAGTCCTGGCAGAGCGGCATCGTGGAAGGTCCCGACATGGTCGAGACGTCGACGACGAGCGGCGGCAGTAGTCCGACGACGACGTACGCCTACACGCTCTTCTATTCGGGCAGCGAAGAAGGTGCCTCCACCTATGCCGTGGGCTGGGCCAGCTGCGCCGGACCTTCCGGACCCTGCACGGACGAGTCGAGCACGACACCGTTGCTCACGACGTCCCCGGGCATGTCCGGGCCGGGCGGCCCCGACGTCTACTCGGTCCCCCGATCCGGGGGCGGGACGCAGCTCGTGATGGCCTTCGCGGCCTGGCAGGGCTCGACCATCGGCTATCTCTCCTGCGGCTTCCGACCCATGTACCTGGCCGATCTGAGCTTCCAACCGAACAGCGGAGGCCCGGACACTCCCGCCCTGGCCCCGGCCGTTCCCGTGGTCGCTCCCGCCGCGAGCCCGGCCTGCCCGAATCCGCACACGCCCGACCCTGGATACTGGCAAGTCGGATCGGACGGCGGCATCTTCAGCTTCGGCGGCGCGCAGTTCTACGGTTCGACCGGCTCCTTGCACCTCAACAAGCCCGTGGTCGCCATGGCGGCCACGCCCGACGGCAACGGCTACTGGCTGGTGGCGAGCGACGGTGGCGTGTTCGCCTACGGCGACGCGCAGTTCTACGGATCGACCGGCGGCATCACGCTGAACAAACCGATCATCAGCCTGATCCCGAGTCTCGATGGTGGGGGCTACTGGCTCATCGCCAGCGACGGTGGCGTGTTCGCCTTCGGCGACGCCAAGTTCTACGGCTCCACGGGCGGCGACAATTTGGGCTACCCCGTCACCGCGGCGGCCCGGAGCTTCCTCGGAGGCGGCTATTGGATCGTGGATGCCAACGGTCAAGTCTTCAACTTCGGCGACGCGCCGAACGAGGGCCAGCCGGCGGGCGCGCCCGGCGGCTACCGCATCACCGGGATGGCCGCCACGCAGAGCTCGAACGGCTACTGGCTGGCGAGCGCCAACGGCAATGTGGCCCAGTTCGGCAACGCCGCGCCCTACGGCTCCATGGTCGGGACGGCCCTCGACGCGCCCGTCGTGGGCATGGCCGCCAACAGCAACGGCAGCGGCTACTGGCTCCAGGGTGAAGACGGCGGCATCTTCACCTTCGGGAACGCCGAGTTCTACGGGTCGATGGGCGGGCGGGATCTCAACGCGCCCATGGTCGGCATCGCCGCCACCTGAAGCCCGGCCTATCCTGGGCGGTGGCCGGCCGCGCCACTCGTGCGGCAGTGCCGGGGGAGGGCAGACTCATGGCAGCGGCAGACGCGAGCGCAGGCGCAGACGCAGGCCCGGGCGACGGGGGTGGATTCGAATTGCGGGGCATCAACCATCTCGCACTCGTGTGCCGGGACATGGAACGCACCGTCGACTTCTATACGAACGTCCTGGGCATGCCGCTGGTCAAGACGATCGAACTGCCAGCGGGCATGGGGCAGCACTTCTTCTTCGATTGCGGCGGCGGGGATTGCCTGGCCTTCTTCTGGTTCCCCGATGCACCCGACGGCGTGCCCGGCATCAGCGCGCCGGCGGCACGGCCGGACCAGGGCGACCTGACGAGCGCCATCGGCTCCATGAACCATGTCGCCTTCGACGTGGCGCCCGAGAAGATCGAGGAATACCGCGAGCGCCTTCTCGCCGCCGGTATTGCCTGCACCGAAGTGGCCAACCACGACGACTCCGAATGGGGCATCAGCGACGAGCTGCACCCTGGCGTCTTCGTCCGCAGCATCTACTTCCAGGATCCCGACGGGATCCTGCTCGAGTTCGCCTGCTGGATGCGATCCTTCACCCCGGACGACGTGGCGCACGCCCCCGCCCCCGCCCCCGCCAGGTCCAAGGCCAAGGCCAAGGACGCCCACCTGTTGGCCGAGCCCGAGCTGGCGGCCGAGCCGATCCGGGCCTGACCGCCACCGCCACCGCCACCGCCACCGCCACCACATCCACCATGCCCCGCCTCCGCCAAGTCCCCAAGGACGAAGCCACCGCACCCATCGTCACCACCATGTACGAGTGGCTCTTCGAGGGCCGCGACCCCGTGGCCGAACCCGGCCGCTGGGACGGCACCACGGGCGACTGGTGGACCGTGTTCGCCAACAGCCCCGACATCCTCGACCACTGCGTCAAGGGCTTCGGGCTGTACCAATCGCCGTCACGCACGCTCGACCCCGCACTGCGTGAGCTCGGCCAGATACGCGCCGGGTACGCCGCCGCGAGCCAGTTCGTCTTCAGCCAGCACGCCAAGTCGATGCGCGAGCTGGGCATGCCCGAGGAGCAGATCACCCACATCCCGGCCTGGAGTGTCGCTCCCGTGGGCACGTACGACGCGGCCGAGCGGGCCGTCCTCGCCTACACCGACTGCCTCGTCTACGACCACGGTCGCGTCCCCGACGCGCTCTTCGCCGAGCTGCAACGCCACCTCGACGAGGTCGCCATCCTGGAGCTCACCTACATCACGACGCTGTACTTTCAGCACGCCGTGATGTCGAAGGCCCTCCGCACCGAGTTCGACGACCGCGACGATCCCATCGTCGAGGTGCCCGGCCCCGTAGGTTCTTCCGCCATGCACCCGGGACAGGATCGGTGACGGCGGAGCACGTCGTCCGGCCAGACGACGAGAACCGCCACACCCCCGACGCCGAGGACCTGTGGAACGAGTCGTACTACTGCGACTTCGTGCGCACCGACGGCTCGCTGGGCGGCTGGCTCCGGCTCGGCCTCTATCCCAACCGCCAGGTGGCCTGGTGGACGACCTGGATCGTGTGGCCCGACCGTCCCGGCATCTGCTCGGCCGACTACACCGCGCCGGTCCCGCCCGGTGACGGCCTCGTGTCGGAATCCGCCAGCGACCTCAGCGGCATCAGCGACCTCGGCGGCGGCCAGCGGATCGAGATCGACCTGCGTCGCCCCCTCCAGGAGTTCCGCCTCGCGGCCAGCGCACCGGCCCATATCGTCAGTGCACCCGAGGACGTCTACGCCCACGGGGAGCAGGGCGGCACTCCGGTGCGGCTGGACCTCGACCTCACCTGGACGACCGACGGTGTTCCCTACCACTACGACCTGACGACGCGGTACGAGATCCCGTGCCTCGTCACCGGAACCGTCACGGTCGACGGCGAAACGTTCACCATTGACGGGCAGGGCCAGCGCGACCACTCATGGGGCGTGCGTGACTGGTGGGCCTTCGGATGGTGCTGGTGCTCCATGCGGCTTGAGGACGGCACCCGGGTCCACCTGGCCGACATCCGCATGGGCATCCCGGGCGTCCCCGTCTTCTTTGGATATATCCAGAAGCCCGGCGAGGTCCATCCCGCCACGGCGCTGACCGTGACCGAGGATCTGGGCGACCACGGCTTCCCGTCCAGGGCACGCATCGACATCACCGCCGGGGATTCACTCGGCCTCGACGTGACCCCGGTCGCCTTCGGGCCCGTCGTGCTGCGCAACGACGAAGACGGCCGGGTCAGCCGATTCCCCCGGGCGTTGGTGCAGTGCAGGACCGACGACGGCCGCACCGGAGCAGGGTGGATCGAGTGGAATCAGCCCGAGACCGCCACAGGCGACGCCATCGACCTGTCCTGATCCCGGGCGGGTGGCGCGACTACTTGAACATGTCGCCGAGGATCTTGGCGCCCCCGATGCCGGCCGCCACACCCTCGGCCCCGTGGTGGTCGTCACGGTCGGGCATGTACTCGCCGATCACACCTGCGAGTACCGCGATCGGCATCGACTGCAGCCAGATGCGACCCGGGCCCGTCAGCACGGCGAAGTGGTGGCCGTCGGAACCCATGTAGCGGTTGGCCAGGCCGGGCACCTTCTGGACCGAGAAGGTGACCGAGGCCTGGAAGAGCCCGGCGTGACCGGGGTGCACCCGCATCGTCTGCCCGGCGACGAGGTCGTAGACGATCACCTCGCCCGACAGGTCGACGAACGCGCGCCCGGTGCCGCCGATCTTCTGCAGAATGAAGCCCTCGCCGCCGAAGACGCCGCCCCGGAATGACTGCTGGAATCCCATGGACAGCTCGACCCCCGGCGTTGCTGCCATGAAGCCGTGCCGGTGCACCATGAACTCGTTCCCCGGTGCCACATCGATCGGCAGAATGTGCCCCGGGAACTTCGACGCGAAAGCGATGGAGCCGGCGCCGCCCTGGGCGGTGTAGGTCGTCATCATGATCGAGGCGCCGGAGACCGCCCGCTTCACGGCACCCATGAGGCCTTTGCCGCCCATGCCGCCACCGGTGTTGGTGGCCATCTGGACCGCATCGGACATCCAGGAGAACTCGCCCGCTTCGGACACGATGGACTCGCCGTCGGTGAGCGAGAGCTCGAGCACCGGCATCGTGGTTCCGTGGATCGTCTCTTCCATGGTGGGCCTCCTCGGATGGTCTGGGGTCGGGTCGGTTACGCCGTGGACGGCCGCCTCGGATGGGGCGGATCCCGCAACTCCACGTCCGCCGACAGTAGGTCCTCTCCGGGTCCCTGCGCACCGGTGACGAGCCGCTCGGCCAAGGTGACCTCCATGAGGCCCAGCGCCATGCCGAACAAGTCCCCGAGAATGAAGGTCGTCAGGAAGACGGCCCAGATGTGCTCGTGCGGAACGAGCTCGGCCAGGAACACGACGACCTCGTGCTCGAGGGCCAGCGGCAGGGTGATGAAGAGGAAGACGAGCATGAAGTGGGGCCAGACCAGCTGCAGCGATCGCTTGAAGGCGTCCGGTACCGAACTGTCGAGGAGGTTGATGAGGGGCCCGACCAGGGCGAACAGCGTCCCGACGATGAGCCCCGGTACGACCAGCAGGACCGAGGCCACTGCGCTGAACAAAATCAGGATCGCTTCGGCCACCAGCAGGCGGCCCCAGGGCAGGGTCCGGAGCACGTGCAGGACGGGCTGCGCCGCCTCGTTGCGCTCCACCGAGCCGACCAGGCGCTCGAGCATGCCGGCATAGAAGGTGAGCCCCAGGGCCGAGGCGCCGAACAGGACGGCCCCGACGAGCGACCCGATGCCCAGGTGGTCGACGGCGACCTCGGTGTAGAAGGTGCCCTGAATCGCATCGAGCCCGAAGATGACCAGGCCGGGCACAATCACCCGGGCCGGCTCCATACGGGCGGTGCGCCAGGAGACCGCCATCAGTTCCAGCGGGTGGAGGTGGTGCCGTGGCGGGTCGGCCGTGTTCATGCCGGATTCCACCCGTCCCCCACGAAGTCGACCGTCCGCAGCCGCAGCGAGAGGTTCGAGGTCGGGTCCTCGTAGGCCGCGTGCCACTGCACCCAGTGCGAATCGGATCCGCCACCCATCCGGGACGTCTCTGGATGGTCCCCGGGCACCATGAGCGCCCATCGTAGGGTGGTCCGCCGTGACCGCTGTGAGCCTCCGATGATCAAATACCTCGGCTCCAAGCGCCGCCTCGTCCCCGTCCTCACCCGGATCTGCCAAGCCTCCGGCGCCACCACCGCCCTCGATCTCTTCACCGGCACCACCCGCGTCGCCCAGGCCTTCAAGGCCCACGGCGTACACGTCACCGCCGTCGACAGCGCCCGCTACGCGCACACCTTCGCCCGCACCTACATAGAGACCGACGCCGCCGCCATCGATGCCGGCGCGCTGCAGGCGGCCATCACCCACCTCAACGCCCTCCCCGGCACACCCGGCTACGTCACCGAGACGTTCAGCCATGAGGCCCGTTTCTTCCAACCGCACAACGCCGCTCGGATAGATGCCGTGCGGGACGCCATCGACTCGGAGTATGCGGGGTCACCGCTGTTCCCCCTCCTGTTGACGTCCCTCATCGAGGCTGCCGACCGCGTCGACTCGACCACCGGCGTGCAGATGGCGTACGTGAAGCAGTGGGCGCCCCGTTCGGCCAAGCCGCTGGAACTCCGTGTGCCGGAGTTGCTGCCGGGACCCGGACGCGCCATCCAGGGCGATGCGGTGGAACTGACTGCACCATCGGGACCGGGGCCGGGATTGGGCCACTTCGACCTGGCCTACCTGGATCCGCCGTACAACCAGCACCGGTATTTCACCAACTACCACGTATGGGAGACGCTGGTCGCCTGGGACGCCCCCGAGGCCTACGGCGTGGCCCGCAAACGGCTCGATGCCCGTGACCCGTCCACCCACTCGGCCTTCAACTCGAAGCGGGCGATGCCGGCGGCGCTGGCGGCGGTCGTGCAATCGGTCGACTGCGACCTGCTCGTGCTGTCCTACAACAACGAGTCGTGGCTCAGCCTGGATGAGCTGACGGCGATGTGCTCGGTCCAAGGGACGAGCGGCCGACGCCACGTGGCCGCGCTCGCCTTCGACTCTGCTCGCTACGTGGGGGCCCGCATCGGCATCTTCGATCCGTCCGGCCGCAAGGTGGGGCGGATCGGTCATCTCTCCAACCAGGAGTTACTCGTCATCGCCGGCGACCAGGCACTGGTGCGCCGGGTGGTGGAGGCGGCCGAAACGGGCGACACCCCGGTGGCCACGGGCGCCGCATCTGGTGTGGTCGCCGCCGGCCTGGCGGATCGGCTACAACAGGCGACGTGAGCAAGGACGATCACGGCGGCCACGACAGCGGCTCCGGATCCCGCGAGGGGGGCGAGGGCCCAGCCGGCTCGACGAAGCACGACCACGCCGCCCCGAAGCACGACGACGGCTCGACGAAGCACGACCATGCCGCCCCGAAACACGACCATGCTGCGCAGATCGCCCCCACGCTGCCCTACCCTCGGCTCGAGGACTGCGACCTCTCGCTGAAGCTGTCCAAGGACGAAGAGGCGAAGCGGCTCGGCAAGGCGCAACGCCGCCTGCTGCACTTGCGGCTCATCAACGGCGGTCAGCTCAACAACGGCATCCTCGGTCCTCCGGTGTGCATTGTGTTCGAGGGCTGGGACGCCGCCGGCAAGGGCGGCGCCATCAAGCGCCTGGTCGAGCCACTCGACCCCCGCCACGTGCACGTGGCGCCGTTTGCCGCGCCCACGCCCGACGAGTTGCGGCACCACTTCCTCTGGCGCTTCTGGCCGCCGTTGCCCGGGTGGGGCGGCATGACCATCTTCGACCGCAGCTGGTACGGGCGCGTGCTGGTCGAGCGGGTGGAGAACTTCGCCACCGAGGTGCAGTGGCGCCGCGCCTACGAGGAGATCACCGACTTCGAGCATTCACTGGCCGAAGAAGGACTGGTCGTGATCAAGCTCTGGCTGCACATGTCCGACGAAGAGCAGTTGCGCCGGTTCGAGCGCCGCCGGGATGACCCGCTCAAGGCGTGGAAGCTGACCGACGAGGACTGGCGCAACCGGGAGAAGCGGCCGCAGTACGACGAGGCGGTGGCGGACATGCTCCGGTTGACGCATGGACCATTGGCGCCCTGGGACGTGATCTCGTCGGAGAGCAAGCGCAATGGTCGGGTCGAGGTGATCGAGACCGTGATCCGGCACATGGAGGACGGGATGGAGCGCTGGGGCATCCCTGTGCCCCGCAGTGACGACGAGGAGACGACCGAGCTGGAGCTGGCGTTCGACGACGCCGATTTCCACGGTCCGGGTGGGGGATCCAACGGATCCAACGGATCCGGCGCATCCGGCGCGGATGGCGCGGATGGCACCGATACCTCCGTCACCGCATGAGCCCGGCCGCGGGAACTCCGCCGACCCGACCGGGCATCACCATCCCGTTCGACGGGATCCCCCTGTACGCGCACCGTGCGTGGTTCGCCCGCCTGCGGGAACTGGGGTACACGGACCTGTGGTCGGCGGAGGTGGACGGCTCTGACGGCTTCACGCCGCTTGCGCTGGCCGCCGCCTGGGAGCCATCCCTGAATCTCGGCGTGGCCATCACCCCCGCCTATACCCGTGGACCGGCGCTCCTGGCCCAGAGCCTCGCCGCCATGGCGGACGCCGCGCCGGGGCGTTTCTTCTGCGGGCTCGGCGCCTCGTCCAAGGTGATCGTGGCCGACTGGAACGGCCTGGCTTTCGAGGACCAGTACCGCCGCATCCGGGACACGCTGCACTTTCTGCGCCTGGCCTTCAGCGGCGAGAAGGTGACCGAGGACTACGAGACCTTCAAGGTCAAGGGCTTCCGACTGGCTCGCATCCCCGAGCAGCTCCCACCGGTCTACCTGGCCGCCCTCCGACCCGGGATGTTGCACCTGGCCGGCAAGGAGGCCGACGGGGCCATCCTCAACTGGCTCAGCGCCGAGGACGTCGCCACATCGGTGGCGGAAGTGACGAAGGCCGCAGGGGGGGCGCCCCGCGAAATCGTGGCCCGGATTTTCGTCGTCGTGACCGAGGACGCCACGGTCGCTCGTACCATCGGTCGCCGCATGATCACGGCCTATCTGAACGTGCACGCCTACGCCGAGTTCCATCGCTGGCTGGGCCGGGGCCCGGCGCTGCAGCCGATGTGGGACGCCTGGGAGGCGGGCGACCGCAAGGGCGCCCTGGCCGCCATCCCCGACGAGGTGGTGGATGATCTCGTGGTGCACGGGTCGGTGGCGGAGTGCCGGGCGCATATCCAGCGCTACGTCGACAACGGGATCACGGTCCCCGCGCCGGCGGTGATCCCGATCGGGACCGACCTGGGGGAAGCGGTGGCCGGGCTGTCGCCATCGGCAGGGTAACTGCGGCGGAAACGAAGACGCCGGGGCGCCGGGACGCCGGGCCGAGCATGGAGCTGGGCAACACGAAGGACGCCGGGACAAGATGGGGGCGACATGGCAGGCACAGAGATCGATTTCCGCACCACATCGCTGACTGAGCTCGCTCGGTCCGTCCGGACCAAAGAGGTCACGGCACGTGAACTGACCCAGGCCGCCCTGGGTCGGATCCAAAGGCTCGATCCGACCTACAACGCCTTTGTCGCCGTGGATGAGGAGCGCGCGCTGGCCGAGGCGGACGCGATCGACGCCCGTATCGCCGCCGGCGCCGACCCCGGGCCGCTGGCCGGGATCCCGCTCGGGGTCAAGGACCTGCAGAACGCCATCGGCTACCGCACCACCCACGGCTCGGCGCTGCACGCCGACGACGCCCCGGCGACAGCCGACGATCCCTTCGTGGCCCGGATGCGGGCGGCGGGCTGCGTGGTCGTCGGCAAGACAAATACGCCCGAGTTCGGCTGGATGGGCAACACGACCAACAGCCTCTTCGGCCCCTCGTTGAACCCCTTCGACCACTCGAGGGGTCCCGGCGGATCATCAGGCGGGTCGGCTGCAGCGTTGGCCGCCGGGATGGTGCCGCTCGCCACCGGGTCCGACGGCGGCGGGTCCATCCGGATCCCGAGCGCCTGCTGTGGCCTCGCGGGCATGAAGCCCAGCCTCGGCCGTGTGCCCTCTGGCGGCCCCACCCCGCCGGGCTGGCCCGACCTCTCGACCAATGGGCCCATGGCCCGCCGTGTCGCCGACGTGGCCCGGGCCCTGGACGTCGCCGTCGGTCCCGACCCGACCGACCTGCGCTCGCTCCCCCGCCCCGAGGCCAACTGGCTGGCCGCCCTCGACGACGCGCACGTCCCGGTCAAGATCGCCTACGCCCCCACCCTCGGCTACGCCACCGTCGACGCCGAGGTGGCCGATGCCTGCGAGCATGCCGTCGGGGTGTTGGCGTCGCTGGGCGCAGACGTCGTCGTGCTGGACTCAGTTTTTGATGACGACCCCGTCGGTGATTTCCTCACCGTGACGGGGGTGGCCACCTTGCGCACCCTGCGACCATTCATGGATCACCCCCGCTGGGAGGAGGTCCATCCCGTGCTGCGCCACTACGTGGACGCAGCGCAGTCGACGACGGGCGAGGAGTTGCTGCGGGTCTTCGACAACTACCACCGCATGAACCTGCGCCTGGTGGAGCTGTTCCACAGTTGCCGCATCCTGGTGACACCGACGTGCTCGGCACTGGCTCCGTTGGCCGACGACATGGTGAGCCCGGTCAATGGCATCAACACCGCCAGTTGGGTGCAGTTCACCTATCCCTTCAACATGACCCGCTCCCCCGCCGCCAGCGTTCCCGTCGCCATGAGCAGCAGTGGGCTGCCGATCGGCCTGCAGCTCGTCGGTCCTCAGCACGGCGACCTCGTCGTGCTCCGCACTGCCGCCGCGCTCGAGTCGGCCATCGACCTCGACTTCCTCGCCACCCTGCCCGGCTGAGTCAAAGAACAGACCCGAGACACCCGAGACACCCGAGACACCCGAGACACCCGAGACACCCGAGACACCCGAGACACCCGAGACACCCGAGACACCGCAGACCCCCGAGCACCACAGAAGGAGCCGTTCCCATGTCGATCACCACTCCCGCCAATCCCGCAGATGCCGTCCGCCTCGTCGGCATCGACGACGCGCCATGGGCCGACACGGGCACCGGCGTCCTGCTCAAGGTCGTCCGCTACGACTCGAATGCCGGCACCTGGGTGATCCTCAACCGCTTCAAGCCCGGCGTGCAGCTCCAGACCCATCGACACACAGGTTCGGTCGACGCCTACACCTCAGCCGGTCGCTGGCACTACCTCGAGTACGACTTCTACATCTACCCCGGGTCGTACCTTTTCGAGCCGGCCAACTCGGTGCACACGTTGCACGTGCCCGAGGACAACACGGAGGACACTGACGTGTGCTTCATCATCGAGGGCGCGCTCTTAAACCTCGCGGAGGACGGGTCGGTGGAATCGGTCTCCGACGGGCCCGGGACGCTCGAGGCCTACTACGCCCTGCTCGAGGCCCAGGGCGACCCACGCCCCAACGGGCTGATCGTCTGAGCCCATGACCCCACCCGAGGACGCAGGAAACACCGGTACGGGGACCGCCGAAGCTGGGCGTCTTCTCGATCCGACCCTGTATGCGGAGGGCGACCCCTTCGCCCTGTATGCCGAACTGCGCCGCACGGCGCCCGTGTGCTGGGTCGACCACGAAGGCGGCGGCTTCTGGGCCGTGACGACGCACCACGAGGTGTCACACATCGGCGCTGACCCCGGAGGCTTCTGCTCGTCGCGCGGCATCCTGACCGACGAGATCGGCACGACCTACGAGACGCCGCCGACCATGATGCATACCGACCCGCCGCAGCACACCCGCTATCGGCGCTTGGTGCAGCCGGGCTTCAAGCCGTCCATGGTGCGGCTGATGGAGGCGGGCGTGACGGCGAAGGCGCGCGCGCTCTTGGATCAGATCCAGGCCGGCGTCCCGTGCAACGTGGTGCAGGACCTGTCGATTCCGTTCCCGCTGCTGGTGATCTGCGAGCTCCTCGGGGTGGACGGGTCACAATGGCCGCGCTTCTTCGACTGGTCCGAAGCGGTGATCCCGGGCGAGGTGGAGCAGACTGAGGAGCAGCGGGCAGCGCACCAGATCGAAATGTGGGAGTACCTGATCGGCGTGGCCGAGGAGCGTCGGCGGGTGCCGGCCGACGACCTGGTATCGGTACTGGCGAACGTCGGGTCAGATCCGGAGAGTGGCGGCGAGGAGCTGAACGAGGCCGAGCTCGCCATGTTCTTGATTCAGTTGCTCGTCGCAGGGAACGAGACGACCCGCAACCTGATCTCGGGAGGGCTGGTGGCGCTGGCCGAGAATCCCGCCCAGTGGGCCGCGCTGCAGGCCGATCGATCCCTGATCCCGAGCGCCATCGAAGAGCTGTTGCGCTGGACCACTCCCGTGATCTCCTTCATGCGCACAGCGACCACTGCCACCACCATCAGGGGCGTCGAGGTGGCCGCCGGCGACCCGGTCCTGTTGGTCTACGCCTCGGCCAACCGGGACGAGGAGGTCTTCGGGCCCGATGCCGGCGAGCTGCGGATCGACCGCCATCCCAATCCTCACGTGAGTTTCGGCTTCGGCCCGCACTTCTGCCTCGGGGCAGCGCTGGCCCGGCTCGAGGGCAGGGTCGTGTTGGACGAGTTGCTGGACCGCTTCGACTCGGTCGCCCTGGCCGGTGCGGTCGAGCGGACTCCGAGCCCGGTCATCGCCGGCGTGCGCCGGGCGTCCCTAGTCTTCTCATAGGCCCAGTCTTCTCATAGGCCCAGTCTTCTCATAGGCCGGCCGGCCAGAAGGCTTCACGCGCTGGCGTACGGCACGTACTCGGGATAGCGGTCCGGGTCTGACCCGGATCCAGAACCCGACCTAGGATCGGCGCCCGAGCCGGCCGCAGAATCGGCCAACGGCACCACCTCGGGTGCACCCCGTCCCGGCAGGAGCCGGCACGCCGCCAAGGCGCCGAGCACGGCCACCCCGGCGCCGACAAGGCACGCCACCTGGAGCCCACTGTGGAAGGCGTCGAACGCCAGCGAGTCCAGGGCCGGCCGCGCCGCACGGGGCGCATGGGCCACCACGGCCAGTGCGGCAGCCATGGATTGATGGGCCTCGGCCTTGGGACCCGCCGGGATGGGCAGGGGACGGAACGCACTGATGATCTTCGGTGCGTAGGACGAAGCGAAGATGGAGCCGAAGACCGCCACCCCGAGCGTGCCGCCCAACTCCCGGGTCGTGTTGTTGACGCCGGCGGCGGCGCCGCGCTGATCGTCGGACACCGAGCCCATCACGGCCTCCGCCGTCGGCGCCGTGATGGAGGACAGCCCCAGCGCCAGCAGCACCATGGCGATGATGATCGGGCCGTAGTAGGTGGTGTCCTCCGAGGAGTTGAAAGCCGCCACGACGAGGCCACCTCCCATAAGGAGGAGACCCACGGTCACGACCAGCCGCGTCCCGACCTTCAACGCCACCACGGCGGCGATGGGCGTGAAGATGGCGGCCACGATGGCGAACGGCAACGTGTGCAGACCGGCCGACAGCGTCGAGTACCCCTTGACGAACTGGAAGTACTGCGTGATGAGGAAGATGAAGCCGAAGAGGCAGAAGAACGCCACTGAAATGGAGAGCGCGCCGCCGGTGAAACGCGGGATCTTGAAGACGCGGACGTCGAGCAGCGGTCCCTCGGTGCGCAGTTCGAGCAAGGCGAAGGCCGTCAACAGGATCGCCGCGCCGGCGAAGCACGCCACCGTCCCGGGCGAGGCCCAGCCCCACTGCGGCCCCTCAATGATGGCCAGCACCAACAAGGTGATGCCGCCCGTCGAAATGACGACGCCCCGCATGTCGAAGCGGAACTGCGCCACCTTGGGGAGCCGTGGGATCAGGATCCCGCCGGCAATGAGCGTCACGACGACGATCGGGACGTTGACAAGGAAGATCGAGCCGTACCAGAAGTGCTCCAGCAGCGCCCCGCCCACGATGGGACCGAAGGCCACGGCAATGCCCGATGTGGCCCCCCAGATCCCGAGCGCCTTCTGCCGCTCGGATGGATCCGGGAAGACGCTCGTGAGAATGGCCAGGCTGGCCGGGAAGATGAAGGCGGCCGCCACACCCATCAGCGCCCTCGTGGCGATCAGCGTGCCGGTGCTGTCGGAGAAGGCCGCCGCCGCCGAGAAGAGGCCGAAGAAGACCAGCCCGACCTGCATGGTGCCCTTGCGCCCGAGCCGGTCACCGATGCCGCCACCGGCCAGCAGCAATCCGGCGAAGGCCAGGCTGTAGGCGTCCACGATCCACTGCAGCGAGGTGATGGACGCGCCCAGCGTGCGGTTCAGGGTGGGCAGGGCCACGTTGACGATGGTGTTGTCCACCACGACCAGGAACACCGAGAGGCACAGGACGGGCAGCACGATCCAGCGCCGATCCGTTGATCCCGTGGATGGGGTCGCATCCCCAACGGGGGCCATGACCGTGGTTTCGAGGGTAGATCCGGACATCGACGACTCCTTCTGGGCTGGGGTGAATCTTATAGAACGCTGTGCTAGTGTTATAGCACGATGTTCTTCAGTAGGCTAGACCCATGACGAAAAGCCCCGGGACCAGGACCAGGACCAGGACCCCCAGCGCCGGCATGGAGGACGCGCTCCTCGCCTCGGCGGCTGACATCCTCGAGTCCGAGGGTCCCGACGGCCTCTCGGTACGCCGTATCGCCGCCGCCGCCGGCGTGGCCCCGATGGGCGTCTACAACCACTTCGAGTCGAAGTTCGGGATCGTCGAAGCGCTCTTCATCCAGGGATTCGAACTCCTCGGTGCCGAGATGCAGGCCATGGCGCAGATCGCGGACCCATTCGAGGCGCTGCTCGAGGGTGCCCGCCGCTACCGGGCTCTCGCCCTCGCCCACCCCATGGCGTACCAGGTGATGTTCCTGCGGGCCGTCCCGGGCTTCCAGCCGAGCATCGGCGCCCTCGGCCAGTGCACCGGGACGTTCGACAGCCTCGTCGCCGCCGTCGAGCGCGCCATGCGGGCCGGCGTCATCACCGACGGCGAGCCGACAGAGACGGCGCAGCTGATCTGGGCCACCATCCACGGCTGGGTCTCTCTGGAGCTCCTCGGCATCGGCTTCGTCGAGGACCAGGACGCTGGCTACGACCACCTTTGTGGGGCTCTGCTGCGGGGTCTCCGCCCCTGATCCGCCGGACCCATCCCGGCGGGTTCCCGTCCTCCCGCCGGACTGCCTAGCGCGGGTCGGGCCGGTCCAGGTTCCAATGGCGCGCCACGGCCGGGAACCACTTCGTCCCGTCGCCGGTGCGCTTGGGGATCATGCCGAAGCGGGTGATGGTGCGCTGGCCGCCCTCGTGGTCGCCGTAGAGCACCTCGATCGTGAACGGCTGCGCGTCCTCGACGCACTTGCGTAGTCCCGGGTAGTCCGGGTCGTCGGGCTCCCGGATGGCGGCCTGCCAGAACCCGATGTCACCCGGGGCGATGTAGAGGTCGCGTGTCTGCATGCGGAAATTCTCGGGTTCCGTGTGAGGGAAGTCGGGGCTCGGCCCGTAGCCCAGCTGGGCCGCCCATCCAAAGGTCACCGCCAGGCCCGGGCCCACATTGCGCAGCGAGATGGCGAGATAGATGTTGCCGTCCTCCAGCTCAACGCTCCCCTCGCTTCCCTCCAGGTGCGCCCAGTGGTCGTCGATCCAGCGGATCTTCTGGACAGGGTCCTCCAGGCGCGAGGTCACCAGGACGGGCCGCAGGTTGATCTCGAACGATCGCTCGGCAATCCGGGCCGATCGATTCGACGAGCGAATGGCGGCGAACGTGGCCAACGCCAGCACCAAGGTCCCGAGCGCGGTGGCAAACGACGCAATGGTCGCCCAATCAGTCACCCCCGTGACGTCGCCACCCACCGCGGCAGATTACGTCACACGCTGCTGGCACCGCGGCAGGGAATCCCGACGACTTTCTGATCGCACACAAGGCGCCAAGGAGCAGCCGGGGTCAAGGTGGAGCGCCCGAGCGCAGCGAGGACGAACGACCTTGAGGCCGGCGGCGACCGGCGCACAATCATGGGAGAAGGGTCGGAGTGACAGACTGCAACCATGCTCGCCCACGTCTCCATCCAATGCGCCGACATGTCCCGGAGCTCCGCTTTCTACGACGCTGTCCTCGCTCCTCTCGGCGAAGGGCGTGTCATGGACCTCGGCGACGCCATCGGCTACGGCATCCCACCGTCACCGACATTTTGGATCGGGCAACAGCAGACGGGCGACGGGTTCCGGGAGACCCACATCGCCTTCCAGGCGCCCGACCGCGACGCCGTCCGGGCTTTCTACGTGGCCGCCCTGGCCACGGGAGCGGAGTCGTTGCACGAGCCCCAACTCTGGCCCCAGTACGCCCCGGCCTATTACGGGGCCTTTGTGCGCGATCCCGACGGGAACAACATTGAGGCGGTGACGCACTCCCGCGCCTGAGCCCCGCGAAAAGCGGGCCCCGCATCCGGGCGCCCCTGGGCTCATCCGAACGTCGCCACGAAGTGGTTCAACACCGCCGTGCAGAGGTCCTGCTGCGACGCCGGCAAGGTGCAGGTGGCCAGGTAGGCCGTCGGCTCGGACGGCTTCGGCTGATACAGCCCGACCCCGTTCGCCGGATTCTGGCCCCCCGACGGGAAACCCACCCCCGCCACGCCGGGCGGATCCTGGAAACCGACCGCCACCGACGAGATCCTGCCCACGTGTTCCCTCGAGACGCCGGCTGCCGCACATGACTTGCCCAGGTTCTGCAGCGTGGCCGCCCGGGCGCTGCTGAAGAGCGGGCACACGAGGGCGGCACCCTGCACCGGGCTGCCTCCGCTCTCCATGGCCACGATCGCCTGGGTCGACGAGGACGCCGGCAGCTGCCAGGTCGCCCCCGCCGTCGGTACCGTTGTCCCGACCGGAGCAAGGGCCATCATCCCGCTGCCGTCGGCCCCGAAGTTGCCGGTACAGGTCCACCCGACCGTCGGGCCGATGAGCATCAACGCCCCGGTCTCGTCGCTGTAGACGGCCAGGTTTCCCTGCTGCGCATCCGCCACCGGGACACTGACCGAGACCGACCCCGGCAGCGCAGCCGTGGTCGTGGTCACGCCCGAGCTCGTTTGGCACACCACCACGGGAAGCGTCGCCATCACCATCGGGCCCGACCCCGCACCGCCCGTCGTCGAGGTGGACGTCGGGCTCGAACTCGAGGTCGTCGACGCCGCCTGCACCGTGCTCGAGGTCGTGGTGTGCCTCGGGTGGGTCGTCGAACTCTTCGTACTCGGCCCCGACGATCCGCACGCTGCCAGCACGACCGCCCCGACGACCACGGCCGCGGCGGCGGCCAACACCTGGCGGTGCGACACCGACGTTCCCCTCACGGCCACCCGGTCACGACCACCCGGGACAGATCACCCGGGACACGATCAGCCGGGCCAGCCTCACGCGTCCACCGTCAAGTCCGCCAACAGATCGGCGAACCGCCGCTGCGCCTCGGCGGCACGGGTCGGGATGTGCTCGGTCGGCACCTCATGGGGCTCATACCCCTTCAAGACCCGCCGCGCCACGGTCTGGCGGTGCACCTCATCGGGCCCGTCGTAAATCCGGGCCGCCCGGGCCGCCCGGTACATCGACTCCAACGGCAGGTCCGAAGAGAACCCCAAGGACCCGTGCACCTGGATGGCGCGGTCGATGACGTCGTAGAGGACCTTGGCTCCGAAGTACTTGATCATGGCGATCTCGACCCGGGCCGCCGCCGCCCCCTCCTGGTCCATCTTCCAGGCCGCTTGCAGTGTCATCAAGCGTGCCGCCTGCATCTCGGCCATGGAGTCGGCCACCCAGTTCTGGATGGTCTGCTTCTCCGCCAGCATCGACCCGTGCGCGTAGCGGGACACCGCCCGCTCACACAGCATGTCGAAGGCACGACGGGATTGGCCCAACCAGCGCATGCAGTGGTGGATCCGGCCCGGCCCCAGCCGGTGCTGTGCCAGCACGAACCCCGACCCCTCTACACCGATGAGATTCGCCAGCGGCACCCGCACGTCCACGTACTTGATCTCGGCGTGGTTCCCGAAGCGCCCGTACGGCGTGTGCGGGTCCTCCATGGTCGACACGTCCCGCACAATGTCCACCCCCGGGGTGTCGACCGGCACGATGATCATGGACGACCCCGAATACGGATGGACGTCCGGATTGGTCACCGCCATGACGATCAGGAAGTCCGCCACGGACCCGTTGGATGTGAACCACTTGTGCCCGTTGATCACCCACTCCTCGCCGTCCCGCACCGCCGATGTCTGCAACAGCGTCGGATCAGATCCGGCGGTGTCGGGCTCGGTCATGGAGAAGGCCGACCGCAGCGTCCCGTCCAACAAGGGCTGCAACCACTGTGCGCGCTGCGACTCGTCGCCACTCGCCTCAATACCCACCGCCAGCAACTCCGCGTTCCCCGAGTCCGGTGCGTTGTTCCCGAACACCACCGGCGCATACGGCGACTGCCCCAGGATCTCGTGCATCAGCCCCAACTTCACCTGGCCGAACCCCATGCCGCCCAGTGCCGGCGGCAGATGCGCCGCCCACAGGCCCTCGGCCTTGACCCGCTCCTGCAGCGGCCGGATCAGCACCCGCACCTGGTCGTAGGTCAGATCGAGCGTCTCGAGCGGGAACACTTCCTCCCGCACGAAACCGCGCATCCACTCCAACTTCTCCTCGAACTCGGGTTCCGTCGAGAAATCCCAGGCCATAGCCACTCCTCCCAGCGTGCCGCCCAACTTCCGGCGGCCCACACCCTGCCACTACCGTGGGCGCCGTGACCACCACGAGCCCTGTCGCCTTCCGCCACGCAGCCGCCGCGGCGCCGCCGCCGCCTCCCCAGGCCGCCCTGAGTGCGGCGGACAGGGCTGTGATCGCCGGAGCCGAAACCGCCCTGCTCGACGAGCGCCGCCTCCTGACCGGGGACGAGCTCGCTGCCCTGGCCGCCCTGCCCGACGGCGCCGTGATGGCGCTGGCCTCATTGGCCCACCAGGTCCGTCTGGCCTGGTGCGGGCCCGAAGTGGAGATCGAAGGCATCCTCTCCGCCAAGACCGGCGGCTGCCCCGAGGACTGCCATTTCTGCTCGCAGTCCTCGCGCTTCGACACGCCGGTCAAAGCCACCCCCTTCCTCGATACGAACGAAGTCCTCGCCGCCGCCCGCGAGACCGCCGCCCTTGGCGCCTCGGAGTTCTGCATCGTGCTCGCCGTGCGCGGGCCCGACGAGCGCACCATGCAGCGCATTCTCGACCTCGTCCCGGTCATTCACGACGAGACGGGACTCAACGTGGCGATCAGCGCCGGCATCCTGACCGAGGACCAGGCCCGCCGCCTCGCTGAAGGCGGCGTCCACCGCTACAACCACAACGTCGAGACGTCCCGCTCCTTCTTCCCGAACATCGTCACGACGCATGAGTGGGACGAGCGGGCCGACACCTGCCGCCTCGTCAAGGCGCACGGGATGGAGCTGTGCTGCGGCGCCCTGATCAACGTGGGCGAGACCGTCGCCCAACGGGTCGAGCTGCTGACCCAGTTGCAGGAGCTCGACCCCACCGAGGTGCCCCTCAATTTCCTCAACCCGCGTCCGGGCACCCCACTCGGCGACCAGCCCATCCTCGGCGCCTGGGAGGCGGTCCGCTGGATCGCCCTCTTCCGCCTGGCTCTCCCGTCGGTGATCCTCCGCTATGCCGGCGGCCGCGAAGTCACCTTGCGCGACCTCCAGGCCATCGGCATGACGGCCGGGATCAATGCCCTCATCGTGGGCAACTATCTGACGACGCTCGGCCGCTCGGCCGACGAGGACCTCCAAATGCTCGAGGACCTGCGCATGCCCATCGGCGCCCTCACCGCCGCCATCTGACCCCGCCATCTGACCCGCCGCCACCTGACCCGCCGCCACCTGATCCGCCGCCACATGCCCCAGGCCATGACCGCCCACTGCACCGGCTGCGGCAAGCCGTCCCTCGAGTGCCCCGGTTGCGGGCGCGCGCTGGATCCACCGCGCTTCTGCCCCGGATGCGGCCGCCGCATGACCGTCAGCGTCGTGCCGACCGGTTGGGTGGCGCGCTGCCGTGAGCCCGGTCACCCCGAACTTCACGCCGACTGACCGCACGACCGGTCCGTCCCCTCGGAGAACGGTGCCCTCAACGGCGCAGTGGCCCGTTCCGCTCTGGTTTCTGACCCGGCCGCGCTGACTGCCCTAACTGCCCTGACCGGAGCGCCGACGACGGACGCCACGTCGGTGACGGCGCTGAGTGCATGGAGCGCCCGTGTGGGCTGGTGAAGGTGAGCAGGGTGTCGGGATCGCCCGACACGGACCAGCCCAACTCGTGCACGGCTCGATGATGCCGGCCGCACAGTGTCACCAGGTTGTCCATGTTCGTCATTCCGCCATCGGCCCAATGCGCAATGTGATGGACGTTCGTGAACTCCGTGTAGCTGCAGCCGGGGAAGCGGCACCCCTTGTCCCGCCGGTCGATCTCGACCCGCTGCACCGGCGTCGGATCACGTCGGGCTCGACCTTGGTTCAGGATCGACCCCGTCGCATCCTCGACGGCGAGATCCACATTGGCGTCACAGGCGAGCCTCCGCACGACCTCAGCAGCCACGGGGCCCACCCCGGCGATTTCGGCCACTGCGTCATTCGAGCAACCGACCAACAGTTCCAGCGGTGCATGCACCACGACCCTTGGGCGGCCCGATGCCGGGGCCGATGCCGGGGCCGATGCCGGGGCCGATGCCGATGCCGAAGCCGCCGCCGATCCGATCCCGAACTGGAACAGATCCATCAACGCGTCGTAAAGACGCTTGTCGTAGGGGACGTAGCCCAGCGGATCGGCCGCACTGGCTTCTTTGGGCGCACCACCTGTACGGCCGCGTTCCTCTCGCACCCGCTGTTCGGCCGCCACCCGCCCGATCAGGACTGACTTCGCCGCCGCGTAGTCCTCCTTGGTGAACGCCACCCAGGCGGAACGCCGCGAGTCGTTGAAGCGTAGGGTCCGGTGCTCGAATTCCCGGGCTGGCGCACCCACTACTGCTGCACCCTCTGCGGTTTCACCTTCTGCGGCACCGGTCTCAGGCGATGATGTGGTCCAGGATGCAGCGCGAGCCTCCACCTGCGCTCTGTGCCAAGCGGCCAACTCACGGGCCTGTCGGACGCTCCAGTGTGCTGCCGCCTCCCGAAGCGCGGCATCGCTGGACGGCGAGGCCACCTCGGCCAATGGCTCCACCAGGTCCAGCGACAGCTGCCCGGACGCGAGCCCTTCGGCCAGGCAGGGCAGCGACTCGAGGGGGGCGGCCGAGCGGACCCATTGACGGGCGGTGGACGGGCTCACGCCACACTGACCGGTCACCCAGGCGATCATGGAGACGGCGCCGTCACCCCGCCAGCTTTCGGCCCGGTCGAACTCGGCGATATCCGCCAGCTGCTCTCCATGCAATGCGGAGATCTGCGCCGAACGCTGGACGATGCGAGCGGACAGCTCCCGCGACCTCTCGTCGCCACCGAAGTTCCGGCACGGGGGCCGGCGACGCAGCGCCCCAGTCCCCGTCGGCGCTTTCGGTGTTGTAGGTGGACGTTCGATTGCCACGTCGAAGGAACGGTCGCGCGGCACGACACAAAGGTGCGTATGCGGCAAAAACGAAGAGCAGAAATGGTCAGCCGCGGACGATGTCGAGCAGTTCTCCATCCCCCCCGGGAACGGTGACGACCCGTTGCCGATCCCGTCCGCCGAGCCACTCGAGGTTCCGCTGGTGCAGATCGGAGCCGGCGTCGAATCGGTTCAGCACCACGACCGTCGGCACGCCCAGCGGAGCGAGCGCCTCGGTGTTGAGTCGCACCGCGTTGATCGTGCCCAGTCCGCCGTCGGCGACCAGCACAAGAAGGTCCGGCCTCAACGCGGCGCAGTAGTCAAGACAGTCACCGTCCACCGCCAGTGGCGACCGTATGCCTCCCGCGGTCTCGACCAGCCCCACGTCGGCCGCATCCGCCGGCCAACGCAGTTCGCCCGCCAGGTCGTCGATCGTGAAAGGTGGGCGGCCCAGCGATTCCGCTGCCATCGGCGGCGCCATCGGCGTCTCGTACCAACGATGGGGCGGACACACCTCTGGCGCCGGCTCGCCGGTGGCCGCGCCGAGTACGGCTGCATCGAGGCCGGCGGGATCGTCGTCAGGCGCGAAGGATTGCGCCGGCTTGCGGGCGGCAACGTGGCAGCCCGCAGCACGCAATTCGGTCAGAACACGGGCGGCGATCCACGTCTTCCCGATATCGGTCCCGGTGCCGACGACGGCGACGACTCGGCGCGGACGCACGCCGGTCAGGGCGCCACGGGAGTGGGTGTGGGAGTGGGTGTGGGTGTGGGCAGCCGGGACAGCGCGCCGAGCAACCGGCTGACATCGTGGTCGCTGTGTGCTGCCGACAGTGTCACCCGCAGACGGCTGGTCCCCACCGGTACGGTGGGCGGCCGGATGGCCGGCACCCACAAGCCGTCCTCGAGAAGCGCCACCGAGGCCGAGAGTGCGGCCTGCTCGCTGCCGAGCACCACAGGAATGATCGGGCTCCGATGGCCCGGCGGGGCGAAGCCGGCCTCCGCCACCCGGTCGATCAGCGCAGCGAGGCGATCCGACAATGCCGCGCCTTCGGTCGATCGCACGACGCGCACTGCGGCGAGCGCGGCCGCCGCGTCGGCCGGCGTGGGTGCGGTCGAGAAGATGTACGAGCGGGCCCGGTTGACGAGGAGATCCACGATGTCCCGGGAGGCGGCCACGAATCCGCCGAGGGATCCCAATGTCTTTGACAGCGTGCCGACCCGCACGACCGTTCCCCCCCCGCCGCCGCCGTGCCCATCCCGTCCGGTGGCCGCCGGGAGGTCGGGGCCGAGGACGGCGTGCGCCTCATCGAGGATGAGGAGGGCGTTGTGGCGCCGGCAGAGTGTGACGAGTTGGTCGAGGGGGGCGACATCACCATCCATGGAGAAGACGGAATCGGAGACGACGATGGTGGGCATGGGGGCGTCGCCGCCCGCCAGCAGCTCAGCCAAATGGTCCATGTCACTGTGGCGGTAGACGGCGAGGGCTGAGCGGGAGAGCCGGCAGCCGTCAATGATGCTGGCGTGGTTCAGCTCGTCCGAAAGGATGCGGACGCCCGGGCCCCCGAGCGCGCAGAGCACGCCGAGGTTGGCGGCGAATCCCGTCGGAAAGCAGACGGCGGCCTCGGTCCCCTTCCATTCGGCCAGCTCACGCTCGAGCTCGCTGTGGATGGGGCGGCTTCCGGTGACCAGGCGCGAGGCACCGGAACCGGCGCCCCAGCGGTCGAGCGCGTCGTGCGCGGCCGCCACCACGGCCGGATGCCCGCTCAATCCGAGATAGTCGTTGGACGCGAAGGACACGACCGGTCCACCTTCGAGCAGGCCCGTCGGGCCGAGGGCGTCGAACTCCCGGGGGGCGCGCCAGCGACCCTCGTCGACGACCTGGGCCAGAGAAGCCCGGACGCGGTGGTCCCAAGGGGTGGGGCCGTCGTCACCGACGTGACCGTCTTCGCCGGCACCGACGTGACCGTCTTCGCCGGCGTCGCCCACGTGGCCGGCGTTGCCGGTGTCGTTCACAGTCCCGGGACCCGGTCGGCCCGGTCGGCCAGGTCGGCCCGGTCGGCCAGGTCGTCGAGGCCCCCATCCAGAGCGTCGACGATGCGCACGATCTCCTCGTCCGTGATCGTCAGCGGCGGCATGAGCACCACGACATCACCGAGAGGGCGCAGCAGCACGCCCCGGGCGACGGCACCCGCACACACCAGCCGACCCCAGCGCAGACCCGGCGCGGGCGGGTCCAACTCGATACCCACCATCAACCCGCGCTGACGGACCTCGCGCACTTCGGGCCGACCGGCGACCCGTTCTCCCAGCAATGACGCCAACTGGCCGGCGCGCGACCGCACATTCCCCAACACATCCCAGGCCTCGAACAGCCGCAGGTGCTCGAGCGCCACCGCCGCCGCCAGCGCATTCCCCCCGTAGGAATGCCCGTGGTAGAAGGTCTCCGGCCCCAGATCGGCACCCAGGAACGCGCCGAACACCTCGCCCGACGCCACCGTGGCCGACATGGCCAGGTACCCGCCGGTGATCCCTTTGCCCACGCACATCAGGTCGGGCCGCACACCGCACTGCTCGGAGGCGAACAGCGTCCCGGTCCGCCCGAACCCGGTCGCCACCTCATCACAAATGAGGAGCGTGCCCGCCTGGCGGCAGGCCTCCCCTATCCGCCGCACATCGGATGCGGAGGCGCACAACATGCCCGACGCACCCTGCACCAGCGGCTCGATCACCACGGCGGCCAACTCCTCGCCGTGTGCCTCTATCGACGCGCACGCCTTGTCGGCCCAACCCGGGTCGACGTAGCCCGGAGTGCGCACGACGGGGAAGCACAACGGCTCGAAGACAGCGCTGAAGACGCCGCCGTCGCCGAGGGACAGCGACCCGACCGTGTCGCCATGGTACGCATCGCCGAGCGCGAGAAAAGAGGTGCGACCGGTGACACCGCGATTCACCCAGTACTGGAACGCGATCTTGAGCGCCTGCTCGACCGCAACCGCGCCATCCGCCGCGAACAGGAAGTGGGGGTCGTCGACGGGCACGACGGGGGCAAGCGCTTCGGCCAGCTCGACCACGACCGTGTTGCCGTTGCCCAACATGGTGGAGTGGGCCACCTTGCCGGCCTGGGCCACCAGCGCGGCGTCGAGCTCGGGAACGCGGTGCCCGAGGGTGTTGACCCAGAGGGACGAAATCGCGTCGAGGTACCGCCGGCCGTCGGCGTCGATCAGCTCCCTGCCCTCCGCCCGGTCGATGACGAGGGGCGCATTGCCGGCGTAGGCCGACATCTGGGTGAACCCGTGCCAGACCACCGCCGCATCGCGCTCGACCCAGGTCCTGGTCTCTGCGTCGGGACGCTGCTCTTCGGCGGTGGGGTCTTCGGCGGTGGGGTCGCTCACCGGGCAATTGTGGACCAGGGGGCGCCGGCCGGACCAGGCGATGCGCTGCGCGAGAATGGTGCATGGACCTGATCGGCGTGGTTGACACCATGTTCGCCCGCTACGACATGGGCGGCGAAGCCCTAAACGAGTTGTCCGAATGTCCTGGATACGGCACCAAATTCACCACCCTGCGCCGCACCGTCCCGGGCTTCAAGGACCTGGCCGTGGCGGCCAAGAAGATGATTGAGGAGGACGGCTGCCGGATTGTGGTCGCCCTGGGCATGCCGGGCAAGGAACAGGTGGACAAGGTCTGCGCCCATGAGGCCTCGACCGGGATCATGACGGCCCAGCTCATGACCAACACGCCGATCCTGGAGGTCTTCGTCCACGAGGACGAGTCCGACGACCCCGCCGAATTGGCCATGGTCTTCCGGAACCGCTCACGCGATCACGCCCGCAACGCCTACCTCATGCTCTACGAGCCCGAGGCGCTCACCGCCCGGGCCGGCCAGGGCGTCCGCCAGGGGTTCGCCAACGCCGGGCCGCTGGAGCAGTAGCCCGACGCCCGACGTCGCCGTCAGGGATCTCGCGGCAGACCGAGAACCCTTTCGGCCACGATGTTGCGTTGGACCTCAGCCGTGCCGCCGCCGATGGTGAGCGCGGGCGAGAACAAGAAACCGCGGGACCAGGTGGGGTCGGCCAGACGGCCAACCGGACCGGTCCCGGCCAGCATGCCGAACGGTCCGGCCAGGTCCCGGGCCACGTCCATGATGTGCTGCCCATGGGCGTCGGCGATGGCTTTGCGCACCGAGGCCTCCGCCCCCGGCGCCCGCCCGGCCAGGACGGCCGAGACCATGCGCAGGCGCAGGACCCGCAGAATCTGGGCCTCGATCCAGACGTCGACCAGCCGCTCCCGGGTCGGCGCCGACGGCGCACCGCCGGCGCCGCGGACCAGATCCACCAGGTCCTCAGCCGTCGGACCCATGCCCCACAGGGCGCCCTCGCCCGACAGCGAGACACGCTCGTTGCCCAGCGTGACCTTGGCCAGCTCCCATCCACCGTGCTCGGGACCGATCAGATGGTCGGCCGGGATCCGCACATCGGTCAGGAACACCTCGTTGAAGGCGTGCTCGCCGGTCATGTCGATCAGCGGCCGGATCTCGATCCCCGGCGCATCCATCGGGCAGACGAAATAGCTGATTCCCATGTGCTTGGTGGCCGTCGGATCGGTGCGGGCCAGCAGGATCCCCCACCTGGCGATGTGCGCGTAGCTGGTCCACACCTTCTGCCCATTGACGACCCAGTGGTCGCCGTCACGCTCGGCCCGGGTGGTCAGCGCGGCCAGGTCGGAGCCGGCGCCGGGTTCGGAGAACAGCTGGCACCAGAAATCCTCCCCGCTGAGCAGGGGCCAGAGCCAGCGGTCCTTCTGCTCCTCTGTGCCCGCGTACATCAGGGTTGGCCCCGCCCATCCGATGCCGATGGGGTTGACCGGGCGCCTGACGCCATTCCTCCGGAGCTCCTCGTCGATCATGAGTTGGGTCAGCGGATCGGCATGCAGCCCGTACGGCGCGGCCCAGTGGGGCGCCACGTAGCCGGCCTCGGCCAGTTGGCGACCGGTCGGGTGCGGGTGCTCTTCGAACCAGTCCCGCACGCGTCGTCGGCGGGGGTCGTCTTCGCCGGGCAGGCCGAGGTCCACGCGCGGAGCGTAGGCTCAACGCCTCGCTTCATGCATGTCTGCGGGGGCGGGGGGATGGAGCGAGGCAACGACAATGAGCAACTGGAACTACGCGGACGTCTGGGAGATCGTGGCCGACGTCCAGCCCGATTCCATCGCCGTCACCCAAGGTGACCGCAACGTCGCCTGGCGCGACTTCGACCACGGTGCCGACGGCATCGCGCAGTTCCTGCTCGACCTGAATGCCGTGCAGCAGGACAAGGTGGCGATCTACCTCTACAACTCGCCCGAGTACCTGCAGACCACCTTCGCCGCCGTCAAGGTCGGCCTCGTCCCGGTCAACACCAACTACCGCTACGGCGACGACGAGCTGAGCTACCTGTGGGCGAACGCCGACGCCATCGCCGTCGTCTTCCACGGGGCGTTCGCCGATCGCATCGAGGGCATCCTCGAGAGGGTGCCCGGCGTCAAAGGATGGCTCTGGGTCGACGACGGCACGGGTCCCTGCCCGGACTGGGCCACGCCGTACGAGGACGCGGCCAAGTCGGCGATCGGGCGGGTCTCCGCCCCGTGGGGTCGGAGCGGTGACGACCTCTACATGCTCTACACGGGCGGCACCACCGGCATGCCCAAGGGCGTCATGTGGCGCCAGGACGATCTGTTCGCCCGGCTGATCGACAGCGGGGTGCGCCACTACGACGTCGACGGTGGGCTCGAGCCGGTGCGGGCGGCGCTGGAGGCGAGTCCCGGCGGAGCGACCCTCATGCCGGCCTGCCCGCTCATGCACGGGACCGGCGCCTTCACCGCCCACACCGTGCTGGCCGAGGGTGGGCGGGTGTGTCTGCTCGAGTCGCGCAGGTACGACCCGGCCGAAATGCTCGACGCCATTGCACGGGAGAAGGTCAACGGTCTCGTGATCGTCGGCGACCCGTTCTCGTTCCCGCTCCTGGCCGTGTTGGACGAGCACCCCGGGAAGTGGGACCTCAGCTCGCTGGTCATGATCATTTCGTCGGGGGCCATGTGGAGCGAACCGGTGAAGCAACGGCTACTGGGCCACCATCCGGGGATGATCCTGGCCGACGCCTTCAGCTCGTCGGAGGCACTGGGCATGGGGATCTCGGTGTCGGGCGGCGGCACGGCGGCCAAGACGGCCTCGTTCACGCTCGGCCCCGACGTCCGGGTACTGACCGAGGACGGCCGCCAGGTGGAGCCGGGGTCCGACGAGGTGGGCGTGCTGGCGCTGGGCGGGCGCAACCCGCTCGGCTATTACAAGGACGAGGAGAAGTCCGAACGCACTTTTAAGGAGATCGACGGGGTGCGCTACTCCATCCCGGGCGACTTCGCGCAGATCGACGCCGACGGGACGATCCACCTGCTGGGCCGCGGATCAGTCTGCATCAACTCGGGCGGCGAGAAGATCTTCCCCGAGGAGGTCGAGGAGGCCCTCAAGACGCACCCGGCGGTGCGCGACGCCGTCGTGGTGGGTGTGCCCCATCCGACCTACGGGGAACAGATCGTGGCGGTGGTCGAGTTGCACCCGGCTGGTGCTGGTGCCGGTGCCGGTGCCGGTGCCGGTGCCGGTGCTGGTGCTGGTGCTGGTGCCCACGTGACTCCCGCCGAGGCCGAACTGGTCGCTCACGTGAAGGACCAACTGGCGTCGTACAAGGCGCCCCGGCGTGTCCGGACCGTCGCCACCATTGGTCGGGCGCCCAACGGCAAGGTCGACTACAAGCGCCACCGGGCCGAATCGATGGACGAGCTCGGGGTCCCGGCCGGTTGAATCCGGGCCGGCCGGCGTGTCGCTGCGGCCCGAGCAACGCACCGCCTGCGCCAGGCCGCCTGCGCCGGACACCACCTGCGCCAGACTGGGTCACATGTTCATTGCCCCGGCCGATGCCACCCGCGGCGAGGACGAGTGGCGGCCCTTCGTCGTGCACCATCCGTTCGGCCACCTGGTCGCGCCGGGCGGTCCCGCACGCGAGCTGCCCGTCGTCGTGCCCACGCAGTTCGTACTCGAGGGTGACACGGTGTGGCTGCATCTCGTGCGGGCCAATCCCGTGTTCAGCGCACTAGCGGAGAACCCGCGGGTGTTGCTGAGCGTGGCCGACGACTGGGCCTTCATCCCGTCGTCGTGGAAGGTGGTGGGTGACGAGGACCCCGCCCTGGGAATACCCACCACGTACTACGGCGCCGTGCAGCTCGCCGGCGCTGCGAAGGTGTACGACGAGCGGACGGCACCGGGCAGCGTGGCCGGCATTTTGCGCCGCCAGCTGGCGGCCTTCCAGCCCGACACCGACGTGGCCGACCCGGCGGCGTCCCATGCCGCCCGGCTGCTGGGCATCCTCGGGATCTCCATCGCCGTCGAGGAGGTATCGGCCAAGTTCAAATACGGCGGCAACGTCGACGAACCACACCGGCGGGCCGTGGTGGAACGCCTGGAGACCCGGGGCGCGCCCGGCGACGAGGCTGCCGCCGCGCACGTGGTGCGCCGGTTGGAAGACTGAGCGGTTGGAAGACTGAGCGGTTGGAAGACTGAGCGGTTGGAAGACTGAGCGGTTGGAAGACTGAGCGGGTCGGGCCCTAGCTGACAGCAGCGGCCAGGTTGGCCAGCGTCTTCTGCATCTCCTGCTCGGCGTGCTCCGCGCTGTGGTCACCCATGATGCGAGCGATCGTGGCGAACCATTTCTTGCGCTGATCCACCCAGGACTCGGTGACACGGCAGCCGTCGCCGGTCGTCTCGAACTCGTAACGCCACGTCGCCACCTCCAGCGGTCCCGACGTCACCGCGAACTCGAAGAGCTTGCCGGGCTCGCAGCCGACGACGGTCACGGTGGTGGACCAGCGCCGGACACCGTTCTTGTTGGTGCCCTTGAACACAGAACCGAGGGCCGGACCGGTGGCGCCCTTCACCCATTTGCCGCCGGCGTTCTCGGGCGACCACTCCCCCATCCGGGGCAGGTCCGCCACCAGCGTCCAGACCTTCTCGGCGGGCGCGGCGATGTCCAGGGAGGCTGCGGTGGGGTAGGCCATACGCAGACGATAGTTTCTACCTATGGATCAGGCTCTTTCCGACGCAGTTCCGGCTTCTGCCCGCAATCTCCGGCCGCCATCTCCCCCCAAATTCGCCACCATGGAGGAGGAGCGGCTGCACCGCAAGCAGAAGCTGGCCGGCGCGCTGCGGCTGTTCGGTCGCTTCGGCTTCTCCGAGGGTGTCGCCGGCCACATCACGGCACGCGACCCGGAACTGACCGATCACTTCTGGGTGAACCCCTTCGCCATGAGCTTCCGCCATGTCCGCGTCTCCGACCTGATTCTCGTGAGCCACACCGGCGAAGTCGTCGTCGGGGACCGACCGGTCAACCCGGCGGCATTCGCCATCCATTCCGCTGTGCACGCAGCGCGTCCTGACGTCATGGCCGCGGCCCATGCCCATTCGGTCTACGGCAAGGCATGGTCTGCACTGGGGCGCCCGCTCGATCCGATCACGCAGGACGCTTGCGCCTTCTACGAGGACCACACCGTGTGCGAGGAAGGCGGTGGTGCCGTTGTGCTCGAGGAGGCCGCCGCCAAAGCGCTGGCGGCCGCGCTCGGTCCACACAAGGCCACCATTCACCGCAACCACGGGCTGTTCACCGTCGGGCACACCGTCGACGAGGCGGCCTGGTGGTTCATCACGATGGAGCGCACCTGCCAGGCCCAGCTGCTCGCCGAGGCAGCAGGCACTCCTCTGCTCATCGACGACGAGGGCGCTCGCTACACGCGCGAATTCGCCGCATCGCCCTACTCCGGCTGGCTGTCGTTCCAACCGCTGTGGGACGAGATCTCACGCAGCGAGCCCGACCTGTTCGACTGAGTCCGAGGTTCGTCCGGCACCTTCGGCGCAGCCCCTCGCCACGGGCGTCCGCGCCTTCGGCGAGGGTGCACGGACCGCAACGCAGACACCCAGCCGGAGCTCCCATAGCTGAACAATTGTTCTGCGTTTCGGCCGGACCGAAGTAGGGTATTCCCGATCGCGAGCCCGTCCCTACGGGCCCGAATCGAGGGGGTACACGTGAAATCTGCCGTCCGCATTGCGGCTCCCGTCCTGGCCTGCGCGCTCATGGGTGCCTGGCTCTTCCTCGGCGCGGCGCCCGGAGGAGCGGCAAACCCAACGGTGCCGGCCACCGTCAGCGCATCCAGCTGGACCGCCGCCACGAGCACGCCGACGGTGACCAACGGATCCTTCGGCGGCGTGTCCTGTGCCAACGCCGACTTCTGTGTGGGCGCGGGCACGCAGATCGTGGGCGGATTTCTCGAGCCGCTGGCCGAGCAGTGGACCGGCTCGGCCTGGACGTTGGTCACGACACCGTCCGTTACCGGACAAGGTGGTTTTGCCGCAGTGAGCTGTGCCACCCCGACACAGTGCACGGCGGTGGGCTACGCAGGTCCGAGCACGCTTATTGAGCAGTGGAACGGGTCGGCCTGGACCATCGTGCCGAGCCCCAACCTGGCCGGCTTCACCGGCAACGCCCTCACCGGGGTCTCGTGCTCCAGCATCACCTTCTGCATGGCGGTCGGCTATGCCAGCGGCGGGGGCACGTACGCCCCGACGGCAGCGAGCTGGAACGGGACCACCTGGGCGCTCCAGACCGTCCCGACGACGGGCCTGGGCATCGGCCCGCAATTCAAGGCCGTCTCCTGCACGTCGTCGACGACGTGCATGGGCGTGGGGAACTCTGACGGGGGCGACGCCAGTATGTCCGAGCTCTGGAACGGCACCGCCTGGGCCGTCGTGTCGACTCCGAACCCCGATGGCCAGACCAGCGTCGACCTCACCGGCGTCTCGTGCATCGGCAATGCCTGGTGTACCGCAGTCGGCCAAGGCTTCGGCACCACCGTGTACCAGACACTGGTCGAGCAGTGGAACGGCTCCAGCTGGTCGATCGTCGCCAGTCCCAATGCGGGCACGGCGAGCAACCAACTGCAGGGCATCGACTGCTTCAGCATGACCTCATGCTCGGCCGTGGGGTACTCCAGCCCGGTCGCAGGCAACGCCACGGAGGCGCTCGCCTGGGACGGCACGACGTGGACCATCGCGACGACACCGAACCAGGCCGGCGCGACCGGAACCACACTGGCCGCCGTCTCGTGCGTCACCAACTGGGCGTGCGTCGGACTCGGCTCGAGCACGCTCGCCACCAGCACCCCGTTCGCGGCCACCGCACCGATCGCCCGCTCGGGCTACCGCTTCGTCGCCTCCGACGGCGGAGTGTTCTCCTACGGGAGTGGGGCGCCGTTCCTCGGTTCCATGGGCGGGTCGCCGCTCAACGCGCCGATCGTCGGCATGGCCGTCATGCCGGCCGGGGACGGCTACTACCTCGTGGCCTCCGACGGCGGGATCTTCAACTACGGATCGGCCAAGTTCTTCGGCTCGACCGGCGGCACCCACCTGAACGCGCCGGTGGTCGGCATGGCGGTGACGGCCGATGGCGCGGGCTACTGGCTCGTGGCGTCCGACGGTGGCATCTTCAGCTACGGCGACGCCCAGTTCTACGGGTCGACCGGCTCCATGCACCTGAACAAGCCGATCGTGGGCATGGCGGCCACGCCGGATGGCCACGGCTACTACCTGGTGGCGTCCGACGGCGGCATCTTCAACTACGGCGACGCCACGTTCCAGGGCTCGGCCGGATCGTTGCCCCTCAACAAGCCGGTGGTCGGCATGACCGCCCCCGTGAGTGGCGGCTACTACCTGGTGGCGTCCGACGGCGGCATCTTCACCTATCCGACAACCGGAGGGCCGCCCTTCTACGGCTCGACGGGCTCGCTCAAGCTCAACAAGCCGATCGTGGGCATGACGGCGGTGGCCGGGGGTTACTACCTGAGCGGATCGGACGGCGGGGTCTTCACCTACCCGACGACGAACGGCCCCACCTTCTACGGCTCGACGGGGTCCATCGTGCTCAACAAGCCCATCGTCGGGATCAGCGGATAGAACCGGCGGCGGGCCGCCGCTGGGAGGCCGCCGGACCGGTTCCGGCGGCCAGCGTCGGCCAGCTGCCCTGAGCAGGCACGACGATCGATTCCCCACAGAACAAGAACGTGTTCTAATCTCGGCCCGATGGAGTTCAACCTCGCCGACCTGTTCGAGGCGGCCGTCGACGCCTACCCCGAGCGGGAGTACCTCGTCGCTGACGGGAAGCGACGGACCTACGCCGAGATGGAGGCGCGGGCCAACCAGCTGGCGCACCATCTGGCCGCCCAGGGGATCGGGCCCGGCGACCACGTCGGGATTTACGCCTACAACTCGGTCGAGTGGGTCGAGACCGCCTGGGCCGTGTTCAAGCTGCGGGCGATCTGGATCAACATCAACTACCGCTACGTCAAGGACGAGCTCCGGTATCTGTTGACCAACGCCAACCTGCAGGCGCTCGTCTACCAACGTGAGTTCTCGCCGCTGGTGGCAGCGCTGCTCCCCGAGCTCCCCCAGCTCCGGCACGTGATCGTGATCGAGGACGGCAGCGACGCCGAGCCCGCGCCGGGCGCCGTCAACTACGAGGACGTGCTGGTCGGCCAGTCCACCGCACGCGACTTCGGGCCCCGCTCGGGGGACGACCTGTACATCCTCTACACCGGTGGGACCACCGGGATGCCCAAGGGCGTGGTGTGGCGTCACGAAGACGTCTTCTACGCCCTCGGCGGCGGCACCGATCCGGTCACCAACGTCAGGGCCACCTCGCCGAACGAAATGGTGGCCAAAGGTGCCAACGGCGGCCTGGTGCACCTGCCCGTCGCACCGCTCATGCACGGCGCCACCCAGTGGTGCGTCATGGGACAGAGCTTCGTCGGCGCCAAGATCGTCCTGATGGCCAAGTTCGATCCGCACGAAGTGTGGCGGCTGGTGGGCGACGAGAAGGTCAACTCGGTCATGATCACCGGCGATGCCATGGGCAAGCCGCTCATCGAATCGCTGGACGACGAAGGGGCCGACCACGATCTGTCGTCGCTGCTGGCGGTGGTGTCGTCGGCTGCCCTCTTCTCCGCGCCGGTCAAGGACCAGTTCTTCGAGCACCTGCCCAACCTGGTGATCACCGACGCCATCGGCTCTTCGGAAGGCGGCAACAACGGCATGACCGTGGTGACCGCGGGCAACACCGCCATGAAGAGCGGGCCGACCGTGCACCTCCTGGGCGAGACCGTCGTCTTCGACGAGGACCTCAACCCGGTCGAGCCGGGGTCGGGTGTCATCGGCAAAATCGGCCGCTCGGGCGACATCCCCCTCGGGTACTACAACGATCCGAAGAAGACCGCCGAGGTGTTCATTCAGGTGCGGGGCACCCGCTACGTCATGCCGGGTGACTACGCCACGGTGGAAGAGGACGGCTCCATCACGCTGCTCGGGCGCGGCTCCATCGTCATCAACTCCGGCGGCGAGAAGATCTTCCCCGAAGAGGTCGAGTCCGCGGTGCGCTCCCACCCCGACGTCATGGACGCCATTGTGTGCGGCGCCCCCGACGAGCGCTGGGGCCAGACGGTGGCGGCCATCATTCAGCCCCGTGTGGGGCACGATGCCCCCTCGCTCGAGTCGATTCAGGAACATTGCCGGGAGTCGATCGCCGGCTACAAGCTCCCCCGCCGGCTGTACGTCGTCGACACCGTGGAGCGGTCTCCCTCGGGCAAGCCCGACTACACCTGGGCCGGCAACATCGTGCACGCGGGTCAGCAACCCTAGTTCCACACCGACAGCACAACGTCCGTCGACATCGGCGATTTGGCGGGTTACGGTGCGGTCATTCCATACTCTTCGAAGGCAGTTCGCCCGGACGGGCGAGTGAATCGTTCGGCTGGTCACGCGGGTTACGCGGGTTACGCGGGTCGCTTGCGGCGAAGGGCCTTCACGGTGTGCGCCGGCCTCAGCGTGCTCACGCTCGGCGTCGGTACGGCAGGGGTGCTCGGCGCAGTGAGCTTTTCCGGCGCCGGTGCGGCCACGGTGCCACACGTGGACGCCAGCGCATCGTGGACCGTGTACCACGGCAACGCGCTCGGCTCCGGGGTCGACACGTCGGGCGTCTCCTTCTCCTCGGCGACCAAAGCATGGTCCTCGCCCGTGCTCGACGGGCAGGTCTACGGAGAGCCTCTCGAGGCAAACGGGCGCGTCTACGTGGCCACCGAGAACGACACGGTGTATGCACTGGCCGCCAATACCGGTGCCGTCCTGTGGTCCAGTCACGTCGGGACACCGGTTCCCTCGGGTGACCTCCCTTGCGGCGACATCAGTCCGACGGTCGGTATCACCGGGACCCCGGTGCTCGACGTCGCCCGCGGCGAGGTCTTCGCTGTCGCCGACGAACTCGGTGGGACCACGCCGGTCCACGTGCTGGTGGGACTGAACATGTACACCGGCACGACGCTCTTGGACGAGGACGTGGATCCCCCGGGCCAACTCACCTCAGCGATTCTGCAGCGGACCGGCTTGAACCTCAGCGACGGGAACGTGGTGTTCGGGTACGGGGGCAACGACGGGGACTGCTCGACGTACAGCGGCTGGGTCGCCTCGGCACCCGAGGGCGGCGGGACGCCCGGTTACTACCAGGCGGTGCCGATCGGTAACGACGGGGCCGTGTGGATGGGGGGCGCCGCTCCCGAGGTCGACGGGGCGGGCAATATCTGGGTGGCCACAGGGAACGGGTCGTCGTCGACTCCCTATGACTACAGCGACTCGGTCCTGGAACTGTCGCCGGGCCTGGCCCGGACCCAGTACTTCGCCCCGAGCAACTGGTCCTACATGAACTCACACGACCAGGATCTCGGTTCGACCGCACCGGCGCTGCTCTCGAACGGGACCGTTCTGCAGGTCGGCAAGAACCAGCTGGCCTACCTCACGAATCAGTCCGGCCTCGGCGGCAACACCGGCACCGGCACCGCCACGGCCTCCGTGTGTCCCGGCGCAATCGCCGGTGGTGGCGATGCCGTCGTCGGAAGTGTGGTCTACGTGCCATGCGAGAGTGGACTCCAAGCCGTGCAGACGAATGCGTCCCCGCCGTCGGTCTCCGTGCTCTGGACGAATAGCAGCGCCCATGGCCCGCCCATCAGCGCCGGTGGGCTGATCTGGTCGATCGGCGGGAACTCGCTCTATGGCATCGATCCTTCGACGGGTGCGACGGTCGAGCAGCTCACCCTGGGGAGCCAGGCGAATCACTTCCCGGCGCCGTCGGTCGGCGACGGCCTTCTGCTCGCCCCTACGAGCGATCAGGTCATTGCCTTCGCCGGCTCGGCGGGTCTGCCAGGCCCACCATCACCTCCACCAGCGGCCCCGCCGAATTCGTCATACTGGCTCGTCGCTTCCGATGGAGGGATCTTCACCTTCGGCAATGCGGGCTTCTACGGGTCGGCCGGCAGCCTGCCGCTCGACAAGCCCGTGGTCGGAATGGCGCCGACTGCGTCCAAGAATGGCTACTGGCTCGTCGCCTCGGACGGCGGCATCTTCAACTACGGGGACGCGGGCTTCCACGGCTCCATGGGCGGCAAGGTGCTGAACAAACCGATCGTCGGCATGGCGGCGACCCCTGACGGCGGCGGCTACTGGCTCGTGGCTTCTGACGGGGGCATCTTCAACTTCGGGGACGCTGCCTTCTTCGGATCGATGGGAGGCAAGCCGCTGAACAAGCCCATCGTCGGCATGGCGGCGACCCATGACGGCCTGGGCTACTGGCTGGTGGCGTCCGACGGCGGCATCTTCAGCTTCGGGGACGCCTCCTTCCACGGCTCAATGGGGAGCCAGCCGCTCAACAAGCCGATCGTCGGCATGGCGGCGACCCCGGACGGGCTCGGCTACTGGCTGGTTGCCTCGGACGCGGGCATCTTCAACTTCGGCGATGCCGGGTTCTTCGGCTCTGCGGGTGGCGTGCCGCTGCGCAAGCCAGCCGTCGGCATGGCGCCGACGCCCGATGGTCACGGCTACTGGATCGCGGCGTCTGACGGCGGCATCTTCAATTACGGGGACGCCAACTTCAGCGGATCCGAAGGCAGCGTCGTACTGAACAAACCGGTGGTCGGCATCGCGGCGCAAGGCTGATTCGACCGGCCTCCCATCATTGGCCACGTCGGCGTCGACCGCCTACGCGATGATGCAGCGGTGCCACGCTCCGCCGTGCTCCTTCTGACCGGCTCCCCCGGGACCGGGAAGACCACGGTCGCTCCGCTGGTGGCCGATCTTCACGAGCACTCCGTCTGGCTCGACCTCGACTGGTTCTTCTCCAAGCTCCGGCGCGGCGCCATCGATCCGTGGCGGGACGAAGCGCACGCACAGAACCGGGCTGTGTTGCACGCCGCGGCCGAG